>Ga0247720_100004_pt1 | contig 247974 bp, 218 predicted proteins | sample MSEWel2015_12_15_FD_189078 | JGI IMG/M metagenome (GOLD analysis project Ga0247720, IMG submission 189078) | Subsurface sediment microbial communities from gas well in West Virginia, United States - MSEEL Well Study Marcellus 3H_2015_12_15 | ecosystem: Environmental > Terrestrial > Deep... | reverse complement strand
AAAATGAATTGCGCTTTTCTTATGAAATTTCTCTCGCTAAACCTTGATATTCTTCTGGAACTGACAAAATATATGTCTTATCCATCCTTTTCTACCTTCTTCCATTGGCTCTCTATATACTTCTTGACGGTTTCGGCAGATACATTACCTGCAGTTGCCACAAAGTATGCTCTTGTCCAGACAGAATCTCTTTGTTTGTACTGGGGAAACTTTTGTCCTATCTTCCTGCCAGTAGCGCCCTTTATAACATTAATAAGTTCGCTTGGAGAATACCTTACTTTGGTATCCAAACAAAGTGGTAGTTGATTAGGAATTTAGCATGTCGTGTGGATTTGTAGGTATTCATTCTAAACCAACCTTCTTAATTCCAAAATTTGATTTAATTATATCATACTTGGTTCTCAGTTTCAACCCTTGCATTCACCCCCGCCCTACAAGGACGAGGCTTTCTGCAGAATTCTTGTAATACGATCATGATTAAGGCACTTATACTTTTTATTTTGACTTATGTATTGTTGCTTTTGTTCCCCAGGTTTGAGGTGCGCACAAGCGAATTCATGAAAATCAGCGTTCCGTTTACCTTGGCAGCCGTTACAACAGGGTATGTGTTGATTTGGCTTATCTGGAGTTGAAAGAGAATATCTACAAAATACTGTGGAAAAGTCTTTAGGGGATGAAAGCGGGAGGAGTGTATGGCTCATAAATTCGAATCAATAAATAAAGACAAGCTTGATAATGAATGCAGAAAACAGAACATTTGCAATTGATACTGCGAGAACCATTGCCGTTCCGGAATCACAGGTAGCATTTGCAAAGAATATGGCTTGGATTGTTTCGCTCGTCACATTGATTTCAACCATCTTGTTCTCAGTGTATTTGAAAGGGTTTATGGGGCAGATCCCACTTATTCTTGGTCCAATCGTGGGCTGTATTGCAGCATTCATTATCAAACTTGCAACAGGCATTGATCTTTTTAAAGTTTTGCCCGAGACGGCAAACACCGAAATTTTTGCGCTTCCGATTTGGTTTGGATATCTATATTGAGTTGATTGTTTGTTGAGTTAAGCCAATATAATGTGTAAAAAGGGATTTTAAATAGACAAGGTGCATTAAATAAAATAACCCCGAAAACAGATAATATCCTGTATATAAAACCCTGCAAATGGCAATAATCAAAGCGTAGCAGTTGTTTAACACGAGTTTATCGAGAGGGTGCAGGGTTATAGTGGGTTATAAGAAGGTATTGCTTTCAGCAATAATAATATGCTTAACTTTACTTCCCGTTTCTGTGCAGGGATGGGCTGTTCAGGAATCATTTCAGGAGCTTGTTTCCATAGAGCAGGTATTGGATTTTGTTGGATGCAATAGAGAGTATTTAAATGCAAGTGGCTGGTGCATGCTGAATAAGGATTATATGTCTCTCAGCGATTTAAAATCACTGGCAAGGAAAGCAGCTGACTTTTTTGATCTTAAACAAAGTTATGACTTTTTTTCTAGCCAGGGCAATGGTATAAGGCAGGTTAGCATAAGGGGTGTTAATAAGGGCGGACAGGTAATTTCAATAGTGTGCCAGAGCATTCAAACCTTAGCTGATAAGAACCAGGGATATGAAAGCTATATAGCTGTGGACATAGTGGACAGTACTCATAAGGTTAATAGCAGGGCGGTTAAAGCTTTGTTAAAAGAGTTTTTTGACACAATAGGGATGAATCCCACTATCACAGTGACGCTGGTGGGGAGCTTTAAAGGACGGCTTGAGCCCAGCGATATGCAAAGCATCTGCAGCAGCCTGTTCGGATGCCTTAGGGCAAGGGTGGTAGAGGGCTTACATGAGGGAGGACTTATGAGCATCAGCGGTTATTCCCCAGCGTTGGGCAAAGGGATTGTATCAGGGGGCAGGCCGGTGAACCTTCAGGTGGCCCTGCGCTACAACTCCTATAAAGGCAGAACATATATCTGGGTGGGAACGCCGATTATAAGCATTGAGTACTGAGAGCTGACTTTTGAGTTCTAAACCTCCTGCTTTCCATCATACAATGGTATTATTGATTGAGGTTTTGGATGGAGAGTGGGGGAGAGGATGAGATGGTGGATCAACTTGCTGCTGTCAATCGTCATAATCGTGGTGGTCATTCCCGCGTTGACTGTACAGGACTTTTCCCTGTTTGGGTTTAAGGATAAGAGGTCTTCATCTGAAATGAATGGACAGCCGAATGATGAGATTGATATTACAAGCAAAAGCAAAGAGGGCGTTGATGAGCCTGAAATAGCGATGTATGACCATGCCACCAAAAGTGTAATCAGGATGCCTCTGGAGGAATATATTATAGGTGTGGTGGCGGCCGAGATGCCGGCCTCCTTTGAGCTGGAGGCATTAAAGGCCCAAGCTGTTGCCGCCAGAACTTTTGCTGTAAGAAAGATGCGCGCCTTTGGCGGCAACGGATGTTCGAGCCACCCACAGGCCGATGTATGCAGCTTGTACAGTCACTGCCAGGCATGGATCTCCGATGAGCAGCAGAAGAAGAACTGGGGCAGCGATTATGCCGCCAACCATGAAAAAATAGTCAGGGCGGTGGAAGAGACCAGGGGCTACATAATGACATATGATGGTGCTCCTATCGAGGTGTTTTTTCATTCTACCAGCAACGGCAAAACCGAGGATGCCGGTGAAGTTTTCTCACATTCACTGCCCTATTATACTGTGGTGGACAGCCCTGGGGAGGAGAGCAGCCCCAAATACAAGCAAACATTTACTTTTTCCAATGACCAATTTGTGAAGATCTTCAAGAGCAGATATCCCAGCAGCAATTTAAGTGCCAAAAACCTGTCCTCTCAGATAAGGGTAAAGAGCTATACAAAAAGCGGTAGGGTTGGAGAGCTGATAGTAGGGGGCATTACCGTAAAGGGGACGGATTTTCGCTACCTTTATGGCCTTAATTCCACCGATTTTAAGTTTAAGTTTGAGGAGGATAGGGTTGTCATTGAGACGACGGGATACGGTCATGGGGTAGGCATGAGCCAGGTGGGGGCCAACTATATGGCACAGCAGGGACACACTTATGTGGAAATATTGAAGCATTACTACAAGGGAGTGGAGATAGAAAAATACAGGTAAAATTCATATATCTGTATTTTTTTTTATTTTTTGGATAGAATCCTAAGAGGAGGTGATTTAAATGGGTTTTGCTAAGTATAAAGAGAAGGTGAAGAATGCGTTTAACAGGCAGGCGTTTAAGGACTTCTGGAACAGACAGGGCTTTTATATCATCCTGTTCATATGCGTGTGCGCAATAGGCGCTACCGCGTTTTGGACATCCATGGATAGGAATGAGGTGCAGATGCAAGAAGAAGCCGAGGACGATATGGTCGGCCAAGAGCAAAAGCAGGATGAGCCTCCTGAGGAGCCGGTACAACAAGCAGATGCCAGCGATAAAGCCGATAAGGTGGATATAAAGATAAAAGATGTGGTAGAGGATGAAAAGACCCAGGGGGAGCAGGATCAAGTGGCACCCAAATCCCAGTCCGGTGAGGTTGACCATGACGACGATAAATCGAAAGCTACAGCAGACAAGCCAATTGCTGTGAGCGCTGCAAAAACCGAGCCGAAGGTTTTACAGACCAGCGCAACAGTACAATCCCAAAAATCCTCTAAAGTTTTGATGCAAAAGCCTGCAGATGGAAAAATCATAGTGGATTTTGCCCTGGACCACCTACAGTATTCGAGAACGCTTAAAGAGTGGACAACCCATCCTGGAATCGACATTGAGAGTCCGCTGGGCAGCCAGGTCAGGGCGGCGTTGGACGGAGTGGTGGAATCCATAGAAGAGGATTCTCTGATGGGGATCATAATCACCATTGACCATGGAAACGGGCTGAAAACGCGGTATGCAAATCTCTCCACTAAAGATATGGTTAGGCCCAATCAGCAGGTGAAAAAAGGCCAGGTCATAAGCGGAGTGGGCAGAACGGCAATAAGCGAGATATTGGATCCCCCCCATGTCCACTTTGAGGTATTAAAGGATGGGAAAAATGTCGATCCCAAGAACTACTTAGAGTAAAGAGCTCCGTAAACTTATTTTACGGGGCTCTTTTTTTATCTTTTTTCTTCTATATGAGTTCTTCTCTGCATAATTATTTTATAAACACAGATTTGTGGATTTTATGGCAATTTTTAATAGTTAAAAGGGATTGCGGTGAGGGGGGTCTTGGACTTGAAGGATTATATTGAGGAAAGGGTTCTTGAAATAGCCAATTATATGATTCAATCCAAAGCTACCGTCAGAGAGGTGGCCAAAGTTTTCAAGGTGAGCAAAAGCACAGTGCACAAAGACGTCTCGGAACGCCTTCCCAAAATCAATCCCATCCTGTGGGAAGAAGTAAAAAAGGTGCTGGAGCACAACAAGGCGGAACGGCATATAAGAGGAGGCAAGGCTACCCGCTTAAAGTACAAAAAGATGAAAGAACAAAATTAAAAAACCAAAAAATAAAGAGGATTTTTGGAAAAAAAGTAGAATATTTTAATGTAAGTGTTGGGTTTGGTAAAACAAATGATTTTTAAATAAACCAAAGAAAGGATAGATATGCGTGTTCATGTTTAGAGATATAGGTATTGACTTGGGGACAGCCAGCGTTTTGGTTTACATAAAAGGAAAAGGAATTGTGCTCAGGGAGCCATCGGTGGTTGCCATTGATAAGAATACCAAGAGGATACTGGCGGTGGGCGAAGAGGCTCGAAGGATGATAGGTAGGACCCCCGGAAACATAGTGGCTATTCGACCGCTACGGGATGGGGTCATATCCGATTACGAAGTTACAGAGAAGATGCTTCGGTATTTCTTGCGGAAAGTGTGCGGGCACCCGCTGATCTTTAAGCCCCGGGTGATGATATGCGTTCCCAGTGGAGCTACCGAGGTAGAGAAAAGGGCTGTATTGGATGCTGCTTATGAGGCGGGTGCCAGGCGTACATATCTTATAGAAGAGCCCATTGCCGCCGCCATCGGAGCGGGAATCGACATAAGCAAGCCATGCGGCAATATGGTGGTGGACATAGGCGGCGGTACCACCAACATCGCTGTTATCTCCCTTGGTGGCATTGTGGTATCGGATTCCATAAAGGTGGCCGGGGACAAGTTTGATGAAGCCATAATACGATATATGCGTAAGAAGTACAATCTCCTCATAGGTGAGAGGACGGCTGAGGACATGAAGATAAACATAGGTGCAGCCGTTCCACGGCCGGATGGCCCTTCCATGGTGGTAACCGGGAGGAATTTAATTTCAGGACTGCCAAAGTCGGTGACGGTTACATCCAATGAGATGGTGGAGGCTTTGGAAGAGCCGCTACAGGCCATTGTGGAGGCTGTGCATGCCATGCTGGAAAAGACGCCTCCCGAGCTGGCATCGGATATACACGAGCGCGGCATTATCATGGTAGGCGGCGGTGCCCTGCTTTACGGGATGGATCAGCTTTTGTATAAACATACCCAGATTCCCGTCCATGTGATGGAGGATGCCATATCCTGCGTTGCCCTTGGGACAGGCAGGGCTCTGGAATCCCTTGACGTTTATGGGCCCATGGCGGTCATGGAACATTCCCGAGGGGCAGCCTATCAGGGATGATTGTTTGAGTTGGCCCTGGAGTTGTTATATCTTCTGCATTTTGTTGCTAAAGTAAATTCCAACTGGTGACGATATTATCATATAAAGAGTGAATTTGACACGTTGATATGGGATGGTGTTAGAGATGGTGAGAGGCTTGTATGCTGCAGCTACCGGAATGATAAATCAGATGAGAAGGCTGGACAAGGTGGCTAACAACATCGCCAATGTTAATACCCGTGGGTTCAAACGGGATCAAGTGGTAAGCCGTGCGTTTGATGAGGAGCTGCTGTCAAGGGTGGATAAGGGGCAGGCTCCTTTGAACAGGCATATAGGGACCATCAATCACGGGGTGTATGTCGATAGGGTTGTAACCTCGTTTGATCAGGGCAGCCTGCAGGAGACCGGCGAGACTACCCATGTGGCCATTAAAGGGGAAGGATTTTTTGTCATCCTTACGGAAGATGGGGAGAGGTATACGCGCGATGGAGGGTTTGTGTTGGACAATCAGGGGCGTCTGGTGACGGCTGATGGATGGCCAGTGGCCGGCGAGATGGGGCCCATATTTGTGGGGACGCAGGATTTCGTCATCGATTCTGAGGGAAATGTGACGGTGAATGGGGTGTATGTTGATCGGTTGAGGCTGGTGAATTTCCAAGACCTTCAGGCTTTGAGAAAAGCAGGGCACAACCTTTATATAAATCCTGACCCTGAAAACAATCCCGCAATAGAGTTTGAAGGGGAAGTCGTCCAGGGTTTCGTGGAGAGCTCCAATGTGGACGTGGTGCGGGAGACTGTGGACATGATAACGGCTCTTCGAAATTATGAGTCCAACCAAAAGGTCATCAAGATGATAGATGGCGTGCTGTCCAAGACGGTAAACGAGCTAGGGCGAGTGTAAAAGGAGGGAGTGCTCATGATTCGTGCGCTATACAGCTCGGCTTCGGCCACGATGGCCCAGCAGCAAAACCTGGACATCATATCCAACAACATCGCAAATATGAACACTGTGGCATACAAGAAAGTAAGGCCTGCTTTTCAGGATGCGCTGTATTCGGCCATGGACGCGAGAAGAGCGCCTGAGCCGGTAAACCTGCAGATAGGGAATGGGGTGAGGGTGGCGGCCACCCAGCGCCATTTTCGCCATGGGAGGTTGCAGGAGACTGGCCGTCCCATGGACTTTGCTATCGAGGGGGAAGGCTTTTTTGTATTGCTGCGCCCCGACGGGACACTATGTTACACCAGAGATGGGAGTTTCCAGGTTTCGGCCGAACATGTGGGCGGAGTGATGGTCAATCGTCTGGTCACGCCTCAGGGGGAGTACGTCTTGGATATAAATGGTCAGCCCATCGAGGTGTACAATGGCCAGGAGGTACCAGTGGATCGCTTTAACATAGCTGTCTTCCCCAATCCCGAGGGGCTTGAAGCCATAGGGCATAACCGCTTTGTGGAGACCGAGGCCAGCGGCCCGGCTGTTAATGGCTATCCGGCTACGGTGAGGCAGGGATTTCTAGAGCTGTCAAACGTTGACCTGGCAGAGGAGATGGCTCAGCTTATATTGGCACAAAGGGCGTACCAGCTCAGTTCAAGGGTCTTGCAGTCGGCCGACGAGATGGAGCGTTTGGCCAACAATCTGAGAGAATAATAAGAAAAAAGCAAAGACTCTAATGTTAGAAAGGAAGGTGAAGCGCATTCTTTTCCATCTTAAAGGAGATGGAGTCCTCCGCGCTTGTATATGATGAAGGTAGAAGAAATAATGGAATGTATACCACACCGCTACCCTTTCTTGCTGATAGACCGCATTATCGAGTTTGAGCCGGGCAAGAGGGTGGTGGGGATAAAAAACGTTACTATAAACGAATGGTTCTTCCAGGGGCATTTTCCGGGAGCGCCCATAATGCCAGGGGTATTGATACTGGAGGCACTGGTACAGCTGGGGGCTGTGGGGGTCCTTTACGGTGAACAGAACAGGGGCAAGATACCTGTTTTTGCAGGGGTGGACAGGCTGCGCTTTCGCAGACAGGTTGTTCCCGGTGACCAGCTGCGCCTTGAGGCCGAGATCAGCAAGGTAAAAGGTTCAATGGGCAAAGGAGTGGTAAGGGCTTTGGTGGATGGCGAGGTGGCAGCAGAAGGCGAGGTCATGTTTGCGCTGGTTGATAAAAAGGATGTTTGAACTATTGGCGACATCATATTCTTAGACAGCGAAAAATGAGGGGACAAAAAAAGAGCGTCCGGGCTGAATGCTTTGCATATCCAGCTTCAGGCGCTCTTTTTTGGTTTCAAACCTTTAAAAGGATTTAAATGAGCAATATCAGTCCCATAGATTGCGGTTGTGCTTGCTTTTTAGGGCAGTGAGGAATCGCGTTCTTATATCAGGGAATGTTTTTGCCAAGGAACGCATCAACTTTTTCATCTCTTCCCGCTGGGTATGTCCAGCGGCGGGGCAGGGGCTTTGAACTACTGGCAAGTTATGGCGCCTGGCTGCACCGATGATCTCGGGTTCAGGCGCGTAGATCAACGGCCGTATCACCGTAATCCCCTTTCTGTCCAGGTAGGTCACGGGCGAGAAGGTGTTGAACCGCCCTTCATAAAAAAGGCTGAGAAAAAACGTCTCTATGGCATCGTCCAGGTTGTGCCCCAAGGCAACCTTTTTGCACCCCAGTTCCAGGGCGACGTCATGAAGGGCTCCGCGTCGCATCCGAGCACAAAGCGAGCAGGGATTTTTTTCCTTTCTCACTTCGAATATTATCTTTCCGATCAGGGTGTGTTTGACGGTGTAGGGCACACCCAGTTCCTTGCAGAAAGCCTCAATGGGTGAGACGTCAAAGTCTTCAAACCCCATGGTAAGGGTTATGGCTTCTATATGAAACGATACCGGGGAGAAATACTGATACAGCTTGAGGGCTTTAAGCAGGGTCAGGCTGTCCTTCCCTCCCGATACCCCCACTGCGATTCTATCCCCTTCTTGAATCATGTTGAAGTCCTCTACGGCTTTTCGAAGGTAACCCAGCACTCTCTTCATGGTATGCGAGTGCAAAAGACTTCCTCTCTAAGATGGAGAGGAATGCACTCTTCTCTCCTTTCTGACATTAGAATTAGAGTCGATAATCTTGAAATCTTTATCCGATCACATTTTCCCTTGTCTGAGGCTCCTGACTTCTAAAGGCTTTTTTATTATACCATACTCGCTTTACATAGTTAATACGTACTTTAAGCCACAATGCATTTCATTGGTAGATCAAAATTTTCATTTTAGGTAAAGCTGACTTTACTGTAAAAAAGTCTATTTTTATGAGCAGGCTCAAATAAAAAGGCATGCGTCCTTGAACTAATTAAATAAAATGCAAAAAAATATTCAGTATTTTATCTCATTTGTGATATAATCTATTACAACGAAGGCTTGATTTTGGGTTATAATTCAATTTAAAAGGAGATGGGGTATGAACAAATTCAGCAGGAGCGAGAGAATTGGCGTTATGACGAAGATTTTAACCGATCGGCCCAATCAGATCCACACCCTGAATTACTTTGGAGAATTATTTGGTGTGGCAAAATCCACCGTAAGCGAAGACGTTATGGCGTTGCGCCGTGCTTTAAAAGCCTTTAATCTCGGTAATTTGGAGACGGTGGTAGGGGCTGCAGGAGGAATTAAATATGTACCCCAGCCTGACGAGGAGTACGTCTCGAATTTTATACAGGACCTGTGCAATAAGCTGTCTGAGCCCGAGCGCATTTTGCCCGGCGGGTTTTTGTATATAGCCGACCTTTTGTTTACGCCCCATATAGTGCAGCAGGTGGGGGAAATCATGGCTTCCCGGTTCTATGAAGCCAATCCTGACTTTGTCATTACGGTGGAAACCAAGGGTATTCCCATCGCAATGATGACGGCAAGGGCGCTCAACTGCCCAGTGGTGGTGGCTCGAAGGGATAACGAGGTGACCGAAGGTTCGGTGGTTACCATAAACTACGTCTCTGCTTCTTCCAAGAGGATCCAGACTATGTCGCTTGCCAAGAGAGCAGTCAAGGAGGGGCAGCGGGCTTTAATCATTGACGACTTCATGAGGGGTGGAGGTACGGCCAGAGGTATGGTGGACCTGCTCAAGGAGTTCAACGTCGATATAGTGGGCGTAGGAGTCATGATCGCCACCGAGCAGCCCAAACAGAAGATGATAGACCAATACGTTGCGCTCATCCAGCTCAAAGAAGTGGACGAGGCAAGCCGAAAGGTGGTGGCACGACCGGCCTTATAAAATTTTTATAAAATTTAAGAAGGAGTATAGGTTTTTTTGGCGAATAAATATCCTTAAGCAATTATTGTTTTATCAACTGGAAGGTGGTGAGCTAGAATGAACGTGACCGATGTTCGCGTTCGGAAGATCAAGGGTGAAGGGCGAATGAAGGCAGTGGCATCGGTTACCTTCGATGATGCATTCGTGGTACACGACATCAAGGTAATTGAAGGACAAAGCGGAATGTTCATTGCCATGCCCAGCCGGAAAACCCCTGATGGGGAATATCGCGATATTGCCCATCCCATCAATTCCGAAACACGGACACAGCTTCAGACGCTCATTTTGGAAAAATACAATGAAATGAGCGACGAATAAGCTTTAAAGGAGAGCATAGCCTCTCCTTTAAAGCTTGTTTTTGGCTGTTTTTTGTAGACTATAATCGAATTGTGGGAAAGCAGTCGATCATTCGGGAAATCACCGCCTTCAAAATATTTATAATGATGTATGGACGAATGACAGCGTTCTTGCATTATGATATAATAGCGGTGGTGTTCTAAAACTTATAGGGCAAAGGGGAATACGGGAATGGAAAGGCGCATTTTTTCTATTATTCTGGCTGCCGGCGAAGGCACCAGGATGAAGTCCAAAAGGCCCAAGGTGTTGCACCAGGTCTGTGGATATCCGATAATTGAGTATGTGGTACGGGCTGCTTCCGAGGTATCCGACGACTTGCCGGTTGTGGTGGTGGGGCACAGAGCCGAGGAGGTCAAGCAGTATCTCGGGGAGAGGGTGAGATATGCTTACCAGCCTCAGCAGCTGGGTACCGGACACGCCGTGATGATGGCTCAGCCTGTGCTGAAGGACGCGGAAGGCTATGTCGTCATACTGGCAGGCGATGCACCTTTGATTCGTGGATGCACCCTTCAGCAGATGGTGCAGCATGCCGTGCAGGGAGGGTATGGTGCCGTAGTCCTCTCTGCGGTTGTAGATGACCCCACCGGTTATGGACGGATAATACGCGATGATGACGGAGACCTGGAAAGGATAGTGGAGCACAGAGATGCCACTGAAGAACAGCGGCGGATAAAGGAGGTCAACTCGTCGATCTACTGTTTCGATGTTCAGCTTTTGTTCTCCAGCCTTGAGAGGCTAGATAATCGCAATTCTCAGGGGGAATATTATTTAACTGATGTGATCGAGGTCATGAAGCGCCACGGCGTCAAGGTAGGGGTTTTGGTGGCGCAGGATGCCGATGAGGTATTGGGAATAAATACCAGGGCACAGCTGGCTGAAGTGGATAGAAAGATGCGCTTGAGGATCAACAGGTCCCATATGGACAGAGGGGTGACCATAATAGATCCGGAGCACACCTATATCGGTCCTGATGTGGTAATCGGGTGCGATACGGTGGTGTATCCCGGCAATGTGCTGGAAGGTGGTACAATTATTGGTGAGGATTGTGTGCTGTACCCGAACAACCGCATAGTGAACTCGGTCATCGGAAATGGGGTTCAGCTACAGGCATCGGTGATTTTGGATAGCCGCATTGGCGATGCAACGACGGTGGGGCCATATGCCTATCTTCGCCCGGGCAGCGTCATAGGGAATGGCGTGCGTATAGGCGATTTTGTTGAGATAAAGAACTCCACCATAGGTGATGGGACCAAGATTTCTCACCTGACATACGTGGGAGATGCGGAGGTCGGGAAGGGCGTCAACTTAGGGTGCGGAGTGGTGTTTGTCAACTACGACGGGGTCAAGAAGCACAGGACAGTGGTAGAGGATAAGGCCTTTATAGGCTGCAACGTCAACCTTGTGGCGCCGGTGAGGGTAGGGCAGGAAGCCTATATAGCTGCTGGATCCACCATTACCGAGGACGTGCCCGGTAAGGCGTTGGCTATTGCCAGGGAGCGTCAAATAAATAAGGAGGGCTGGGTGGAAAGGCGGCGGCAGAAGATGCAGGATACGCAATCCCATGCGTAGTTCTGTGTGAAAATGATTTTATCGGCAATGGGCCGAAGGAAACCGTAGTTGCTATGGAAACGCGACTTAAAATAGTTGTCTTGGGTATGCCTGAGATTCTTACTGAGTCACCACCTTTACAGGTGGCGATTAAGCTATTGCCAGCATCAACTTTGGCACAGCAATGATGCACCGCCGCCATAGGCGCGCGATAATTAACTTGCGCTGAAGAGAACAAAAACACATAAGAAAGGGGAAGTCTGTAGATGATTACCCATGGAACGGGCATCAAAATCTTTACGGGCAATTCGAATCCCGAATTGGCTAGGGAAATTGCGCGATATCTGGGAGTTCCCATGGGGAATGCGGAGGTTGGCACGTTCAGCGACGGAGAGATCTGCGTCAATATATACGAGACGGTCAGAGGTGCTGACGTTTTCGTCATTCAGTCCATATGCCATCCGGTAAACGACAACTTGATGGAATTGTTGATAATGATAGATGCTTTTAAGAGGGCTTCGGCTGGACGCATTACTGCGGTAATCCCATATTACGGCTATGCCAGGCAGGACCGTAAGGCCAAGGCCAGGGATCCCATTACAGCAAAGCTGGTGGCCGATTTGATCACCAGCGCAGGTGCCAATCGCGTGCTTACCATGGACCTGCACGCGCCACAGATACAGGGATTCTTCAACATCCCATTGGATCACCTGCTGGGTATGCCCATCCTTGCCCAGTATTTCATAGAGCGGGGGCTTGAAGGTGAGAATGTGGTGGTGGTGTCCCCCGATGTGGGCAGCGTGACCAGGGCCAGAAGCTTTGCCAATCGCTTGAATTCGTCGCTGGCCATTGTGGATAAGCGGCGTCCCAGGGCCAATGTGGCCGAGGTCATGAACGTCATAGGCGATGTCAAGGGTAAGAAGGCCATCTTGATCGATGACCTGGTCGATACGGCGGGGACGCTGACGCAGGCGGCGCTGGCGCTGGTTGAGCGGGGAGCCACCGAGATATATGCCTGCTGTACCCACGGCGTTCTGTCAGGGCCGGGGGTGGAAAGGGTCAAGAATTCACCTATAAGGGAGCTCGTAATAACCAATACCATCCCGTTGCCCCCCGAAAAGCGCATTGACAAGATCAAGATCCTGTCGGTGGCGCCGCTCTTTGCGGAGGCGATTGACAGGATATACGAGGATATCTCGGTCAGCCCGCTCTTTGAATGAGATCGAGAGCAAGGTGATGAGCTGCCGTGTATGTCATAGCAGGACTGGGCAATCCAGGAGATGAGTACGTGGGTACAAGGCACAATGCAGGATTTATAGTAATTGATATGCTTTCCCGTGCATATGGAATACCTTTGAAGGATATAAAATACAAGGCGGTCATTGGAGAAGGCGTCATTGGAGGCCAAAGGGTGGTGCTGGCCAAGCCACAGACTTACATGAATTCAAGCGGGTTGAGCGTACTGGATTTGGTCTGCGGTTACAAGATAGAACCTTCCAACTTGATAGTGATCTATGACGACATCGATTTGAAACTGGGGAAGGTGCGTATACGCCCTTCGGGGAGCGCCGGTACCCACAACGGCATGCGCTCCATCGTATATCAGCTTCAGACGGAGGATTTTCCCCGCATTCGCATAGGCATAGGTGCGCCACCTCCGGGACAGGACCTGGCCGATTACGTATTATCTCCTTTCAAAGAGGAGGAGCTCCCTGTTTTTCTGGCCGCCTGCGAGAGGGCGGTAAAAGGGGTGGAGCTTATACTCACCAGGGGTATACAGGAGGCAATGAGCAGGTGTAATGGCTAGAAAAAAGCAGCTTCAATGGAAAGCGGTGTGTAATACAAACCAGTGGACAAAGTTGGTGATAGGATGACTCCGATTTGGCTGGAGCCCATGACCAGATGGGAAGCGTTTGGTACCATCAAGGAGTCGGTCATGAGGGGCGCCGGCCCTGTGGCATTTTTGGGATTGGGGGAGTCCCAAAAATGTCATATGCTGGCCAGCGTGCTGTACCCATTGGAGCGCAACTGCCTGTATATAACCAGTGGCGATGTCCAGGCCAGAAGAATATATGATGATCTTTCCTTTTTTTATCCCGGGAAGGTAGTGTACTTGCCCGAGAGGGAGATGCTGCTGTATGATGTGGCCGCTCGAAGCCTGGAGATTACCCAGCAACGCATTGGTGTACTGGAAAAGCTATTACTGGAAAAGGATGTCATAGTTGTGGCCTCGGTTGAGGCGCTGATGTCCTTGCAGACCCCTCCGCAAATCTTTAAAGACAACATCCTGACTATAAAGACTGGCGATGTTTTATCCCTTACCCGGCTTGCCAGCAGGCTGGTGCAGATGGGCTATGAACGCGTGTCTGCCGTTGAGGGGAAGGGGCAGTTCAGCATAAGAGGGGGTATACTGGATATCTTTCCTTTGACGGCCGATGACCCATACAGGATAGAGTTCTTTGATGATGAGGTGGATTCCATTCGCACATTTGATGTGCTGTCACAGAGGTCCATCGAGAACTGCTCTGAAGCGATAATTTCTCCAGCCAGCGAATTGGTTTTAACCGCTGATTCGCTTGCACGCGGTAAGGATAATATAGGCAGGAGCTACAGCGAATTTTCAAGCAAGGCCGGGCGTAGGAATATCAGCGCTTCTTTGAAAGAAAAAATAGAACGCGTTTTGAATGCCCTGGATGAAGGGGTATGTGACGGCTCGCTGGAGCGGTATTTTTCTTTTTTTTATCCCGAACGGGCCACCGTATTCGATTATTTGGATGCTTCGACATTGATAGTGCTGGATGAGCCTGCCAGGATCAGGGAACGCTGCCAGGGATACTTCAACGAGTTTCAGGAACACTTCAAAGAGTTGCTGCAAAGATTTGAGGTTTTGCCCCGGCAGTCCGAGCTCGTTTTGGATTATACCGAATTTTTGAGGAAATTATCTGGCTATGCCTGTTTGATGTTTCAGGTTTTGCCTACGCCTCATCCTGATTTTGAACCGAGAGCGGCTCATAGTTTTGCCGTCAGGAGCATTCCTTCATATCATGGCAAGCTGCAGCTGCTGGCCGAGGATGTAGAGCTGTGGCTGAAAAAGGGGTATTACGTCTTGTTTCTTGTAGACGCTCAAGCCAGGAGGGAGGGGATTGCGGCTTTTTTGAGGGAGCATGGCATCCAGTCCCTATCTGTACAGAACATGGAAGGGGAATTCCAGCCGGGCCAGGTGGTTGTGGCGCCTGGCATTTTAAGCCATGGATTTGAATACCTCGATGCGCGATTTGTCGTCATAAGCGACAGGGAAATTTATGGGGTTCAAAGGCGGCGTGTTCAGCCCAGGAAAAAAGCCAGAAAACTTGAGAGTTTTATGGATTTGAAGGTTGGCGACTACGTGGTCCATGAAAACCACGGTATAGGGAAGTATCTGGGGATAAAGACTCTGGTTGTAGACGGTCAAAAGAAAGACTACCTGTATATAAAATACGCTGGTACCGATAAGCTGTATGTTCCCACCGATCAGCTGGACCTCATTCAGCCTTACATTGGGATGGGAGATGAGCCGCCCAAATTATCAAAGCTGGGGGGTGCCGAATGGCAGCGGACCAAGAACAGGGTACGCCAATCGGTACAAAAGCTTGCAATAGACCTGGTAAAATTGTACGCTATAAGGCAGTCGGTGCAGGGACACCGATTTTCGCCTGACACCGAATGGCAGAAACAGTTTGAGGCCCTGTTTCCATACCAGGAGACGCCCGATCAACTTCAGGCTATAGAGGATGTCAAGCGGGACATGGAGTCATCCAAGGTGATGGATCGATTGATATGTGGCGATGTAGGCTATGGAAAGACCGAGGTGGCCATACGGGCGGCATTCAAAGCCGTTATGGATGGCAAGCAGGTGGCTGTGCTGGCTCCCACTACCATACTGGCCCAGCAGCACTACAACACCTTTGTCAAACGGTTTGAGGATTTCCCGTTTACCATACAGGTATTGAGCCGTTTTAAAACGCCAGCCGAGCAAAAAGCAATATTGAAAGCGCTGAAGGAAGGGAATATCGATATAATAATAGGCACTCACCGATTGCTGGGAAAAGATGTAAAGTTTAAAGACCTGGGACTCCTAATAATAGATGAAGAACAGCGGTTTGGGGTTGCACACAAGGAGATGATCAAAGACATAAAGAAGAACGTGGATGTCTTGACGCTTACAGCCACTCCAATTCCACGTACCCTGCATATGTCCTTGATGGGCATCAGAGACATAAGCATTATTGAGACGCCGCCCGAGGACAGGTATCCTGTTCAGACGTATGTAGTGGAGTACAGTGAACCCCTCATTCGAGATGCCATCTTGCGGGAGCTGCAGAGAGGTGGGCAGGTGTATTTTGTATACAACAGGGTAAAGAGCATGGATTGGATGTTGCAGGAGCTCAGGAAGCTGGTGCCCGAGGCTAAAATCGCCATGGCGCACGGCCAGATGAGCGAAAACCTGCTGGAGAAGGTCATGATGGACTTTTATGAAAACAAGTTTGATGTGCTGCTGTGCTCCTCCATCATAGAGAACGGGCTGGATATACCCAATGTGAACACCATTATCGTATACGATGCCGACTGCTTTGGCCTGGCGCAACTGTACCAGCTCAGGGGACGGGTAGGCCGTTCCAATCGTTTAGCTTATGCTTATTTTACCTATCGGAAGGATAAGATAATATCCGAGCAGGCCGAAAAAAGGCTTCAGGCCATAAAGGAGTTCACCGAGTTTGGCGCGGGATTTAAGATTGCCATGAGGGACCTTGAAATACGCGGGGCCGGTAATCTGCTGGGGCCGGAGCAACACGGCCATATGGCAGCGGTGGGATATGACCTGTATTGTAAACTGCTGGAGGAAGCTATACGCACTATGAAGGGAGAAAAGCTGCCTCAACCCGTAGAGACCATTATAGACATAAAGGTTAACGCTTATATTGAAGAGGATTATATCCCAGACGAAAATCATAAGATCGAGGTTTACAAGAAGATTGCTGCCATTGAAGGACCTCAAGACAAGATGGATGTGGAAGAGGAGCTGGTGGACAGGTTTGGGGATATACCGCCATCTGTGCAAAATTTGATCGATGTGGCATATGTAAAAGCCCTTGCTAAAAGGATGCGTATTGCTGAAATCGCCCATCGAGGTAAGGAGGTGAAGATGAGGCTGGTAGATGCGAAGGCCATACCTCCAAACAAGCTCATGGTGATTTTAAATGAAAACCGAAGGCAGATAGATTTTGCATCTACGCCTGTGCCGATACTGACGGTAAGGCTGAAGGATTCATCGCCCAATGCGGCTTTGCAAGCAGCTAAAGATGCTGTGGAAAAGCTTGTAGATTATTTGAATTGAAAGGGTGAAAAAGATATGAAATACTTTGGGAAATATTGTGCGATGTTCATTGTGGTGATATTTATACTGGGCGTAACGGGCTGCACCCTGGTTGAAGTGGTGCCTGAAAAGGACAGACAGCGGGTTGTAGCCGAGGTTTATGGTGAGAAGATACTCAAGGGAGAGTTCCTGGATGCCTATAACCAGCAAAAGGCTTATTACGGCATCACCGAAGAAATTGAAAAAGACTCGCAATATAAGGATACAATAAAGGAAATCAAGAAAGATGTGCTAGAGCAGCTCATAACCCGAAGGGTGCTGCAAAAAAGGGCTAAGCAGGCCGGTTTTACGGTAAACGAAGAATATATACAGGAGGCTCGCGAGGAACTGGAAGAGCAGCTCAAAAGCTACGCCGAGGCATTAAAACAGCGGGCCCAATCTGAAGGAAAAGAGTCTCAACAGGAAAAGGATTACCTTCAGGAAGCCAGAAATGAATGGCGACAACAGCTGAGCGATGCAGGGCTCACGGAAGAAGAATACATCCGAAGGCGAGCCGAGGATATAATGCTGGAGAAGTTTACAGAGAAGATGCTTGAGGATGTGGAGGTTACCGAGCAAGATATCCAGCAGTATTACAACGAGCAGCTGAATAGGCAGAAGAAAGACCCCAGCCTTGTAGAAACAGCTCCTGTTCAGCTTTATCGCCCTGCCGGTTGGGTAAGGGTAAAGCATATCTTAATTCCGCTTTCTTCGGAGGAGCGGGATGGGTATTACGATTTAATACAGCAAGGCAAGCAAGATGAAGCCAAAAAGTATTTGGATGAGAAGCTTAAGGCAATTGAGCCCAAGGCCCGGGAGGTGTATGATAAGGCGAAGGCAGGGGAGAGCTTTGAAGCACTCATTGAGGCCTACAGCGAGGATAAAAGTGCTGCCAACAAAGAGGATGGCTATGTGATATACAGGGGAAGCGGTCTGTTTGCTGAGGAGGTAGAACAGACGGCACTGAAGCTCGATGAGGGAGAGATATCCCAACCCATTGGTTCTCCCCTTGGGTATCACATCATAAAGCTCTATGAGAAGTTGCCTGAGAAGGTTTTTACCCTTGAGGAGAAAAAGGAAGAGATAAAAGCGGTAGTGCTGGACGATAAGCGCAATGAGAAATGGAACGCTTTGCTTGAGGAGTGGAAGAAGGAAGCTAAAATTAAAAAATACGAGAACCGATTGTAATTAAACGGAATTTTTGAGTCCCTCCGAGATCGAGATGAATAAAAGCACATAAACAGTAAAATAATATGAATGCAAGGATGGTTTTGTAAATTGATACAGATTAAGGAGGGATGTGTGTGAAAGCAACGGGGATAGTAAGGCGAATTGATGAGCTGGGCAGAGTAGTGATCCCCAAGGAAATTCGTCGTACCTTGCGGATACGCGAAGGTGACCCCCTGGAGATTTACACCGATGAAGAAGGGGAAGTAATTTTGAAGAAATATTCTCCTATAGAGGACCTAAGCGATTTCGCCGACGAGTATGTGGAGTCTCTGCACAAGATCCTGGGGCATATTGCTTGTGTGGCAGATAAGGATGTTATTGTGGCTGTTGCGGGTATTCCTCAAGCTCGTTTTAAAAAGGAGAAAATCAGCGAGGATTTGGAACGTATCATAAATGAGAAAAAGATGGTGTTGGCCAATCGTGCCAATAAGGATATCATCTATCCTCTGTTGGAGAAGGAAGGTGGTCAAACAGAGTATACCGCTCAGGTGATCGTCCCCATAGTGTCAGGAGGGGAATCCATTGGAGCAGTCATATTGTTGTCCAAGGAGCCCAATGTCACCATGGGAGATACTGAGATGAAGATAGCCCAAGCTGCGGCGGCATTCATAGGAAAGCAAATGGAACAATAGCAAATGGACAGGAGAAAAAGGCATTGAGTAATCTCAGTGCCTTTTTTATTTTTTCTGTATTGTAAGACAAAAGAGAATTAATATAATATTTTAGTCAGAAGATGATGCTTGTGGGGTTTACCGCCGGCGGAGGCTTATATGAAATAGATGACGGTTGAATGGTTATGAAATGCCTGCCGCTATATTTATTTTAAACTCGGTGAGGAGGATTTTTGTGAAGAAAAGGTCTTTTATTGAAGGGGCAGCCGTGCTGGCCTTTGCAGGGCTGCTGGCCAAAGTGCTGGGGGCGATATTTCGAATACCCCTTACATACATAATAGGCGCTGAAGGCATGGGCCTGTACCAGATGGCCTATCCCATATATTCTTTCCTCTTGGTCATATCATCGGCTGGGTTGCCTGTGGCCATCTCAAAGATGGTTTCCGAAAGGATGGCGTATGGCAACTATTCCGGCGCTTATAGGGTCTTCAGGGTCTCTCTAACGCTTTTGGCGTGCCTTGGCATAATTACATCTACCCTGTTGATTGCCTTCAGCGGTATGATATCCAGAGCCCTGGGCAATCCCAAAGCCGTATATTCTATACTGGCCATTGCTCCGTCTCTGTTTTTCGTGTCGGTGCTTTCGGCCTTTAGAGGGTATTTTCAGGGTATGCAGATGATGAGCCCTACTGCCCTGTCTCAGATTGTGGAGCAAAGCGGCAAGCTGTTTATGGGTTTATTGCTGGCATGGCTTTTCGTAGGCAGAGGGATCGAATTTGGGGCGGCAGGTGCCGTCTTGGGGGTTACCTTAGGTGAGATAGCGGCTTTGATCTTACTGCTGGGCATATATAGGCGAAAAAAGGAGGATTTGGGAGAAGGAATAAGGAGAAAAGCGGTAAAGGGAAATCTTGGGGCTTGCTATGGCGAACCAGTGCACGAGATAATAAAGAAATTGGCAAACATTGCTGTACCGGTAACTATAGGTGCCTCTCTTATGCCGCTGGTGGGCTTAATAGACGGTATGATTGTGGTAAACCGCCTTATGAGCATAGGAGGAGCCGGTACGGCGGCTTCATATACGGTTGAGGAGGCCACCAGCCTGTATGGGCTGCTGACGGCGTATGCAAACCCCCTCATCAATTTTCCTGCCATCTTGACGGTGGCTTTGGCCATGAGCATAGTGCCTTCGATTTCTGAGTCCTGTGCGCTGGGCCACCGAAAGGCGGTGGCGCATAAGGCGGCGGTGGCCATACGCTTAACTCTGTTGGTGGGCTTGCCGGCGGGCGTGGGGATGTCGGTCCTGTCCCACCCAATCATTCGTCTGCTTTATAGGGCTTTGGACGATAGCCAGGCGGTTTTGGCCGGCAACCTTTTAAGCGTATTATCATTTGGCGTGGTGTTTCTCACCCTCATCCAGAGTTTGACGGGAATCCTGCAGGGCGTTAACCGGGCGGCTGTGCCGGTTAAAAACCTTGCTGTAGGGGCGCTGTTTAAAGTGGTGACCACGTATACCTTGGTGGGAATACCCCAGATAAATGTACTGGGAGCGGCTGTTGGCACTGTAGTATGCTATGCCATCGCTTCACTGCTGGATTTCTCTGCCGTGGTAAGGTATACCAACGCTTTTATACCTTTTACTGATTTTGTCGTAAAGCCCATCGTCGCCGTGGGCATCATGGCAACCGCGGTTTCTGTACTGTATAAAGTACTTGAGGGCGTTGCGGGGTTAACCCTTGCCACCGCGCTGTCCATTATTGCTGGCATCCTGGTATACGGCCTGGCACTTCTTGTTATGGGTATCATAAGGGAAAACGACTTCAGATTCCTTCCAGGCGGAGATAAGCTGGGGAGGGTGCTGTATCAGCTCAGGATATTCCGGTGAAAAATTCTTCTATAGCCTGTTGTCCCTCGTATTAAACGAAATCAAATTGACTATGAAACTTGAAAATCTGTGCGAAGAACTGCTTCAAAATATTCAAATGGTTTATTATCATTATAGATGGGGATTCGATTTTGTAATGGGTTATACAGGGAAAGGCGGATGGGAATAACATGGACATCGAAGTAATACAGGGTTATACTCTGGTCAGGGATGGGGTCAACAGATGGCGCATACCTAAATTTGGGAAGATGAGAGTAGATGCTGTAGTGTATGTGAACGACGCCTTGAGGAGCCTTTTGCATGAGGACCAGTCATTGAGGCAGCTTGTCAATGCCGCTATGCTGCCTGGCGTGGTGGAACCGGTCATAGGAATGCCTGATATTCACGAGGGGTTTGGGCTGCCCATCGGAGGAGTCATGGCTATAGAGAGGCATGGGGTTATTTCTGCAGGCGCTGTGGGGTATGACATCAACTGTGGCGTAAGGCTTTTAAGGACTGACCTTGAGGCCCGTGATTTGAGCAAAGAAACCTTGTACAAGCTGATAGAGAGGATCGAACATTACGTTCCAACGGGTATAGGTAAAAAGGGGAAGCACAAGGGCATTACCCGCCGGATTTTCGATGACGTTGTGCACAATGGTGTTGAAGCTGTAATCGAAGCAGGATTTGGAGAAAGGGAAGATTTAGCCTATATTGAAGATGGCGGAAGGCTGGCAGGTGCCGATATTTCTGCTGTGTCCAAAGAGGCCCAGGAGAGAGGAGAGGAGCAGCTGGGCACGCTGGGCGGGGGGAACCATTTCATAGAGATCCAGCGGGTGGACCGTATCCTGGATGAGGAGCTGGCAGAGGCATTTGGCCTGTTTGAGGGCCAGGTAGCTGTCATGATCCATACGGGGAGCCGCGGGTTTGGGCATCAAATCGCCACCGATTATACCAAGATTTTGTGGGAAGCGGCTAAAAAATATGGCATTGAGGTGCCGGAAAAGGGCCTTGCCGCAGCGCCCATAGATTCCAAAGAGGGAAAGAGTTACTATAAGGCCATGGCGGCTGCCGTCAATTTTGCCTTTTCAAACAGGCAGATAATCATGTGCGATGTGGTTAAGGCCTTTGAAGATGTCTTGAAGAAGTCGGCCGAGTCTATGGGGTTTAAGCTGGTCTATGACGTTGCTCACAACATCGCAAAGTGGGAGCGGCATGGCGGCAGGGACCTTCTGGTGCACAGAAAGGGTGCCACAAGGGCTTTGCCTGCGGGCCACAATCAAAATCCAACCAGATATATGCAAACGGGGCATCCCGCTTTGGTCCCCGGTAGCATGGGTACCGGCTCTTACGTTGTTGTTGGAACGGGTGAGCTGACAGAGAGCTTCTTTTCGGTGAACCACGGAGCCGGGCGCAGGCTATCCAGGACCAAGGCAAAGTCGATTACAAAGCAGGAGTTTGAAAGGGCCATGGGGGATGTTATATATAATGCCGGGTCATATAAGGATATTGTGGACGAGTCCCCTCTGGCATATAAAGATGTGGAAGAAGTGGTGGACGTGCTGGTTAAGCGGGGCGTTACGATACCCGTTGCGCGGCTGGTACCGCTAGCGGTTGTAAAGGGTGCGGATTGACATTGATGTTGGCCCTTTAGGATATATTATGGGTTGCATAACGTCGTGGTAAGATGTATTATATATAGTGCGTTTTACACAGGAGGGCTTTAAGGAATGAAACATAAGGTTACGGTTGTGGGATTGGGGCTGGGCAGCGAGGATGGCCTTACCCTAGGGGCTTTAAAGGCTTTACGCCAAGCACCCAGCGTGGTTTTAAGGACGGAAATACATGGGATTGTCCCCTTTTTGAAGGCACAGGGGATAGAATATACTTCCATGGACGATATTTACCAAAACTGTGAAGATTTTGACCGCGTTTATGAGGCTATGGTAAAACGGGTCATGGATATGTCGCAAAAGGGCGAAGTGGCAGTGGGGGTCCCAGGTCATCCCCTTATAGGTGAAAGGCTTACGTTTGAGCTTTTAAGACGGCTTGACAGGGAGAGGTATGACATCGATATTATACCAGGAATAAGCGGTGCCGATGCGCTGCTCGCTCTGATTCAACAGGCCGGCATAGAGGGGCTAAAGATATTGAGCGCTCCCGAGATGACCGAGGACTTAATAAATGTGCGCCTGGCGACGGTGGTTATCAACATGTATGACGCTTTAGTAGCGTCAGAGGTGAAATTGTTGTTGCTGCGCTTTTATCCTCATGACCTGGAGGTGTTTGTAAGCTGGCAAACCCAGGACAAGGGGTTGGAGTACAGGGCTGTGCCCCTGTATCAACTAGATAGGCAACAGCACTATGACCACACCACCTGCCTGTATCTTCCACCCGTTAAGTTTGAGCGGCTGGAGTCCTTTGATATGAATCACCTAAAGCAAATTATGGAAATACTCCGTTCGCCTGAAGGGTGTCCATGGGACAGGGAACAGACGCATGAAACCCTTAAACGCTATCTCATAGAAGAGGCTTATGAGGTGATAGAGAGCATCGATAAGCAGGATGAGGACAAGCTGCTAGAGGAGCTGGGCGATGTGCTCCTACAGGTAGTGTTCCACAGCCAGATCGCAAGGGAGCGAGGAGCATTTGATATATTCGATGTGATTACCGGGATATGTCAAAAGATGATACAACGGCATACTCATATATTTGGGAATGCTGTAGCCGAGAATGCACAGCAGGTAGTGGCTAACTGGGAGGACCTGAAGAAGCACGAAAAGGGCTTTGCAACCCATACCCAGGTTTTGCGCGATATACCCAGCATCCTCCCCGCTCTTATAAGGAGCTACAAGGTGCAGGAAAAAGCGGCTTTGGTGGGTTTTGACTGGGAGAGCGTGGAGGGTGCTATGCAAAAACTGGAAGAGGAACTGACAGAGTTAAAGGAGGTATATAGAGGAGGTGATGAGCAAAAAATACGGGAGGAAATAGGAGATTTGCTGTTTGCGGCAGTCAATGTCGCAAGGTTTTTAAAAGTGGATCCAGAACTGGCATTGAAGAACACCATCGAGAAGTTCATAACCCGTTTTGAATACATAGAAAAGAACGCCAGGCGTCCTTTGCAGGAGATGACGCTGGAAGAGATGGATGAGCTGTGGAATCAAGCAAAGAAGCTATTTTTAAAATAAAAACATGTATAATTTAAGAAAAATATGGTAATGATATTACCGAGATTCCTCTAGAAAAACCAGGCGAAAAATATGTAAAAATTTCAAAAATTATTTGGCAACAAGGAGGAATTTGAAAAAAAATAGCGAATATGCTATAAGAATTTATTTCAAGGAGGGTTCGTATATGAATAAAGCTGAGTTGATTGCTGCTGTAGCAGAGAGAAGCGAGCTGACAAAAAAAGAAGCTGAAAGCGCTATTAATGCTCTGATTTCCGTAATTACTGAAGCATTGGCCAGGAATGAAAAGGTACAGCTCGTCGGTTTTGGTACCTTCGAAGTTCGCGAAAGGGCAGAGAGGAAGGGCAGAAATCCTCAGACCAAAGAGGAGATCATCATTCCCGCCTCGAAGGCCCCTGTGTTCAAAGCTGGCAAGGCTTTGAAGGACGCTGTTCAATAAGTTAAAAACTCAAATTATAAAAACCGGGTGATAATCCCGGTTTTTATAATTTTTGGATTTCGCTGTGCCCTATGTAGTTTAGCCTTATAGAGAGCTGCAGATAAAAAATATGCTTCTCCTGTTCATCATGCTGTTATAAGCGTTGTTTCAAAAATTCCATTGAAAAGGCACCGGAAGAATTGTATACTGGTCTTGAAAATTTGGGCTTATTTGGAGGGGGTAAAGGCGTGCGGATAGACAAGTTTTTAAAGGTGTCCAGGATTATAAAGAGGAGGACGGTGGCCAATGAGGCGTGCAGCCAGGGAAGGGTTCTCATAAACGGCAAGGTGGCCAAGCCCAGTACAGAGGTAAAGGTGGGCGATATAATAGAGATACAGTTTGGTGAGCATATACGGCGTTTTGAGGTGTTATCAGTGTCCGAACATGTTGCCAAAGGGGAAGCCTCAAAGATGTACAGAGAGCTGTAGATTTTGTAGTATTACCTCCTGGATTTAAGCAAATACTAGACACTGGAGCCTTAAAACGATGAAATAGCCAAAGGCTACAGGAGGTATAAGGATGAACACAATAAAATCGAAATGGAGCAGGTTTTTGATTGTCCCTGTGGTATTTGTCTTAATCGTATCAGGGTGTGCAAGGGTGAGGAGGACTGAGCCACCAGCTCCAACCCCTGAGCAGCCCGCGAAAAAGCCGGCCATTCCCCAAGCTTTGGGAAGCCCGAACGGGCAGGAGCCACGCCTTAAGGTATATATAAAGGAAGAAGGCAGGGTACAGGAGATGCCGTTTGAAGAATATGTGGCCGGGGTTGTGGGAGGTGAAATAAAGAACGATTGGCCGATGGAGGCCATCAAGGCCCAAGCCATTATTGCCAGGACCTTTGTGCTCAAATTCATAAAGGACAAAGGTCAATCCAAATACGGCAATGCCCACATTTCAACCGATATTGAAGAAGCCCAAGCATGGAACAAGGAGGCCGTCAACGACCGAATAAGGAGGGCGGTAAACGAGACCAGAGGTCAGGTAATGGTATATGACGGGGATTATGTGAATGCCTGGTTCCATTCCAATGCCGGAGGCAAGACGGCAACGGCGGTAGAGGGCCTGGCCTACAAGGAAGGTAACCCCCCTTACATACAAGCCGTCGACTCTCCCGATGATTCTTCGCTCATCCCGCCTGATGAAAGGAACTGGGTTGCTGAATTTTCAAAGCAGGAAGTCATACGGGCTGTCCAGCAGATGGACAAACAGATAGAGGATTTTTCCAGCATCAAGATAGGCAAGAGAGGGCCGTCGGGACGTGCCATGGAAATCATGCTGGATTCCATGCCGGTTTCGGTACCTGACCTACGCATTGCGCTGGGCAGTACCAAGATGAAGTCAACGCTGCTGGATGAGGTGCGGCTGGAGGGCGACCGCGTAATATTCAGAGGTAGGGGCTATGGACATGGCGTGGGCATGTCCCAGTGGGGCGCTTATAACATGGCCAAACAGGGGAAAAAGGCAGAGGACATCATTAAGCATTACTTCAAAGGGGTTCAAATCGTGAAGCTGTGGCCTTGAAGCTCTGTTAAGCCCGGCAATATAAAGCCGGGCTTTTGTATGCATACCATGAAAGGAGTGGTCATATAATCAAGTAAGGGTATTGTATCAGGGGGGAATGGGATGATCAGGGAGATGGATGATAAAAAGGCTGTACGAAGCAGAAGCCACAGCGTGCTTATGGAAAACCGCGAAAAGGTGACCATAACAGGGGTAATTGATGTGGATAGCTTTGACGAGGCAACGGTGGTATTGGTAACCGATATGGGCTATATTACCCTTCACGGTCAAGATCTCCATATAAACAAGTTGAACCTGGAGGAGGGACAGCTCATAGTCGAAGGGGAAATCATAGCCTTGCAGTACAGCGATCACGACGGGCTGGGTGGAAAAGGCTCTGGCTTTTTCAGCAGATTATTCAGGTAAAAAAGGGTGCATATTGTATGCTTATGTCGACAGCCAACCAGGCATACGTCTTTCTGGCCACAGTTTATACGGGAATGATCGTCGGATTCATCTACGATTTCAATAGGGTGATTCGCAGGATATTTAAACCCAGGCCGTGGGTTGTGGGCATAATGGACCTGCTTTTTTGGCTCATTGTAGCGGCCATCGTATTTATGGCGCTGTTGTACGCCAACGATGGGGAAGTGAGGTTTTACAATTTTATTGGACTAGCAATGGGGTGGAGCCTGTACCTGTTGACAATAAGTTCCTGGGTGATAAAGGCGTTAAGCCTTGCATACAGAGCCATAGAAAAGGGCTTTAAGTGCGCCATTAGATTTGTGTCCTGGCCTTTTCGCGCCTTGCTTAATTTTTTTAATAAAATTAACGGCAAAATCAAGGCATGAAAAAGAGGATTTTTATGTTGAGCGTCGAATAATAATATAAAAGGCCAAACTTGTTTTTGTATTTGGCTTGTGATGAATGAGAGCAGTTTTCGTTTTGAGAAGGTGATTGCATGGCAAGGCGCAGGTATGTGCTAAAGCCCAGAGCCAAACTGATGATTGCATTGCTGGTAGCTGGCTATTTTATCTTTACTTTTATTCAGCAGGAATTGAAGATGCGGGAGCAGCATGCGCAGATGGAGCACTTGAGGCAGCAGATACAGCAGGTTGAGGAGTACAACGCCGAGCTGGAGCGCCAGATCGAATATACAAAATCGGAGGAGTATATTGAAAAGGCGGCCAGGGAGCGCTTTGGGTGGGTAAAAAAGGGAGAGATAAAATTTATTGAAAAACAGAACTAATAAAGAGGAGGAAACCATTTCTGTATGCCTGTTGAGGTAGGACAAATTGTTGAAGGCAGAGTATCGGGTATTACCAGATTCGGGGCGTTTATAGTGCTGCCCGATGGTCAGACCGGCATGGTGCACATCTCCGAAATTGCCGACACTTATGTAAAGGATATACACCAATATCTAAAACAAGATGACAGGGTAATGGTGAAGGTTTTGTCGATAGATGAGAGGGGCAGGATAAACCTGTCAATACGCAGGGCCCGGGAGAAAGAAATGACGTTTGAAGAGCGACTGGCCAAATTTATGAAGGAGAGCGAGGAAAAACTGCAGGATATAAAGAGAAACCGGGAGGCAAAGCGCGGTGGAGGACATTGGCGTGGCAGAGGCTGAAAACGAGAAGATATTTTAAAGGAAACTCCATATGAGAATGAGATAGGGTTCTATTAAATGGTGCATTTTAAGCTGGTTATAACACTCGGAACATCAAAGCGAAAAAGGGTATTGACTTAAAAAAGATTTTATTATAGAATATAACTTGCCGTTAGGGAGAAGGGAACATCAAAGAAGGCTCGGACGTCGCGGGGTGGAGCAGTCAGGTAGCTCGTCGGGCTCATAACCCGAAGGTCGAGGGTTCAAATCCCTCCCCCGCAACCAGTTTTATCTTTATAAAGATGAAAAAAGTCTGTTTGATAGTGCGGCGGCGTAGCTCAGTTGGCTAGAGCATTCGGTTCATACCCGAAGGGTCAGCGGTTCGAATCCGTTCGCCGCCACCATTGTTATAAAGGATTAATTTCTTACGGGCGTATAGCTCAGCTGGGAGAGCACTTGCCTTACAAGCAAGGGGTCATAGGTTCGAGTCCTATTGCGCCCACCAATGTTTGAGCACTCCGAGGTTTCCTCGGAGGTTTTTTATTGCCATCAAGCTGATATTTACCTCAAAAACTCCCTGGAACTCAGGGGGGTAGGGATTCTTTAGAATTTTGGCGACGTTGCTGTCAAGACGGCTTATTCTCCTGTAGACAGGCTCAACAGCGCTTTTTTCGGGAAGCAGAGTTAAACAGCATTGCGGGATCATTTAGAGAAAGCTGCAGATATTTTGGGATGTCTGCAGCTTTTTCGCTTTTTTTAAGGTTTATGTCGTAAAGTTTCCAAAATTCATTTCCTAATATTGACAAAATATTTGTCCAGGCTCTGGTATAATGAGTGTGCTTCATTGGATAGCACATCAAAAAAAGTGGAGCAGGTGGTGTGGTGGGTCATGCAGAGGGGAGCATACTCTTACCAGGGGCTTAGTGGACAGGCTATCAGGCGCATGGTCGTCCCATCAATACGCTGGAAACAATCGATTTATGAGCTTTTAGTATGTATGTTGTGCTTTTTAATGGGACGAGCTGTCATCTTCGATGAAGTGGCACCCTTTGGGGTGGCGCTGTTTGCCAGCGTGATACCCAGAAAGAAAAACGCGGCTGTATATTTAGTCACGGTCATATTGGGGCTTTTAAGCCGCGGCGTGCATGCTTTTGTGCTGAAATATGCATTGACAGCTTGTCTGCTTTTCGTTTACAGCCAGATTCCCTTTGTAAGGCGAAAGGAATGGAGTGTACTGCATGCCGCTTTGGCTGCAAGCTTTGTGCTTATGCTGGTAAATATCACATATGCCTATCTTCAGGGAATGCTGTTTTATGATTTGATTCTTGCTGGACTGGAAAGCATTATCGGGTTGGTCATGGTTTATGTATTCAGCCCGGTGATGGATTTACTCATTAATATAAGGTCCCGCCGCGTGCTGGCCAACCATGAAGCGATTGGCATTGCCGTTTTTCTGGCGTTGTTGACAGTGGGGTTTTGGGAGATTAGGCTTTTTGGCCTGGCTTTTCGTAACGTATTCGCAATTGTGCTGGTATTGCTGTTTGCCTATATAGGCGGTGCAGGGATGGGGGCGGCCATAGGGTGCCTTGTTGGGCTGTTTCTTTCCATGGCCACTCAACCGGCTGTTGAACTTATAGGAGTTTTCACTGTGTGCGGAATGATGGCAGGGGCTTTTAAAGATTTGGGAAGAGCCGGATCCAGCCTGGCGTTTATCTTATCCAACGCCTTTATGACTTTTTATATCAATCGTTCAACTGTGACCATATTGCCTTTTAAAGAAATCGCTGTATCGAGCTGCATACTGCTTCTCGTCTCACGCAGGGCGATTGAATACATGAGGCAAATTTGGGATGCCGGGCTGAGCCGTATTAGAGAGGGAAACAGGTATACATCCAAACTGAAGGAGCTTACCGTAAGCAGGCTGGAAGAGTTTTCACAGGTGTTTCATAATCTTGCGCAGGCATTTTCACAGATCTCTCAGTCCGATGTGATAAGGGGGAGGGAAGGTATAAACAGGCTGCTAGATGTGGTGGCAAGCGAGGTGTGTACCGGGTGTACGTTTTATCGAAACTGCTGGCAACGGAATTTCTATGCCACATACAACAACATGTTTGACCTGATAAGCATAGCCGAAACCAAGGGGAACATACGAAAGGAGGACTTATCCGAAGATTTCTGTAAAGCCTGTCTTCGCGTGGACGAGGTTATAAGAGCTATGAACGAGGTTTATGAGGCCTATAAGTTTAATTACAGGTGGCAGCAAAAGATAGATGAGTGCAGGAGCCTGGTAGCGCAGCAGCTCGAAGGGGTATCCAAGGTGGTAACCCGGCTGGCGCAGGAGCTTGATATAGATATACGCTTTAAAAAGGATCTAGAAGAGGCCATACTGCTGGAGCTGGACAAAAAGGGTATACGCGTAAAAAATGTTACGGTGATAGAAAAAGCCGATGGAAGAATGGAAGTGAACATCACCAAAAAGTCGTGTGGTGGACGAAGGGAGTGTACGCGGGTTATCGAAAAGGTTATAGGGGAAGTGTTGAGAAAACCCATGTCGTGCAAAAGTGATGAGGGCAGGATTTGCTCACAGCAAGAGTGTATCCTTAAGTTTGTTGAGGCTCAAAGGTATAAGGTGATGAGCGGAATTGCCAGAAAAGCCAGGGAGTATGCCGATGTGTGCGGCGATAACTACTCATCCATTCCTATCGGTGAAGGAAAATACCTGCTGATTTTAAGCGACGGAATGGGGTCGGGCAGCAGGGCTGATGCCGAGAGCAGCATAGTGGTTTCGTTGCTGGAGAATTTTTTGGAGGCCGGATTTGACCTCAATATGACCATTCAGACCATAAATTCCGTATTGATACTCCGCTCCAGGGATGAGATATTCGCCACTGCAGACCTGTGCGTGATAGACCTGGTGACGGGAAGCGCTGATTTTATCAAAATCGGGGCGGTGTCCACATTTATCAAGAAAAAGGATGGCGTAAAGGTGATAAAGGCGCCAGCCTTGCCCATGGGGATCTTAGAGGAGATACAGGCCGAAAGCGTGAAGGAGGCACTTGAAGATGGGGACATGATTGTGATGGTGACCGATGGGGTTCTAGATAGTGTGGATGCGCAGATTAACCCAGAGGAGTGGATGGTCGATGTGATTTCAAAGCTGGATAGCTGCAATCCCCAGGAGCTGGCCGACCATATAATGAATGAGGCATTAAAGCAGGCTGACGGGATTGCACGGGATGACATGACCGTGATGGTGAGCCGCATATGGAAACCGTATTTTTCGTAAAAATTACCCTTGAAAAATGCTCGCAAAAAGGCTAAAATGTTAATATTCTAATACAAAAGGTGATGGGATGCTGGCGAAGGTTCTCCAAACCATCCACAAGTACAATATGCTGTCACATGGTGAACGAGTGCTGGTTGGTATCTCTGGAGGACCTGACTCGGTGGCGTTGCTGCACGTTTTAAAACAGATTGAAAAGGACATGGGCATTGAAATCTATGCTGCTCATGTGCACCATGGAATTAGAGGGACTGTTGCTGACCAGGATGCTGAATTTGTGGCACAGCTGTGTCAGCAGTGGAATGTCCCTTTATTTGTTGAGAGGGTTGATGTGCCGCGGCTGGCTGATGAAGGAGGGCTGACTTTAGAGGAGGCAGGCAGGATTGTTCGTTATCGCTTTTTTGAGAAAGTATTGCAAGACGTACGAGGGCATAAAGTTGCGCTGGGGCACAACCGCGATGACCAGGCCGAGACCATCCTGCATCGTATATTGCGTGGAACAGGTATGCAGGGGCTGCAGGGGATAAAGCCGGTAAGGCAAAACAAGTTTATACGGCCCCTTATAGAGGTTTCAAGGGCAGAGATAGAGGAGTACTGTCATCAAAACGGTTTGGAATTCAGGGTAGATGCCACCAATCGGGATGTCGCCTATACCCGCAATCGAATACGGCATGAGCTGATACCGTATATAAAGCAGCACTTCAATCCCAACATAGTGGATGCCCTTGTCAGGATGGGGGCCATCATACGCGATGAGGAGGAGTTCTTACAGGATTACTGTCAGAAAGAATACGACAGGCTGGTGAGGGCCTTCAGCCAAAACGAGCTCAGGATCGATTTGGATGGGTTTTTGGCGCGGCCCATTGCCGTCAAACGTCGGGTCCTGAGAATGGCTTTAATGGCCATGGGTGGGACGCTTGATGAGATAGGCGCAAATCACGTTGAAGATGTGCTGGATATGGCGTCCAATTCCGCTACCGGTGCTATGCTGACGCTGCCCAACGATATAAGGGTGCTGAAGGATTATGACAGCATTGTGGTGTGGCGGGGAGATTTGCGGCTTTCAATACCGCCGTTTGAATATCCTTTGGATGTTCCTGGGAGGGTTATCATAAAGGAATGCGGGATTGAAATCACAGCCCAGTGGGTGCAGCATAAGGAGGTTTCCTTCTCTTCTCCCTGGCGCGCTTACATTGATGGAGACGTTATCAAAGGAAGGCTGCGGGTTCGCAACAGAAGGCAGGGGGATCGCTTCAAGCCTTTTGGCATGGAAGGCACAAAGAGGCTCAAAGAATATTTTATTGATAGGAAGGTGCCCCGGCATGAAAGGGATGGCATTCCGCTGGTAGTGGATGAAAAAAACATCATATGGGTGGTGGGCTGGCAAATTCACGACGATTACAAGGTCACGCCCATGACCCATAACATTGTACAGCTTGAGGCACGAAGGATACAAAGTTGATAAAGGGGGAAGAAGATGTTGGAGGGCATAGGAAGAGTTTTAATTGACGAACAGACATTGATGCGGCGCATAGACGAAATGGGGGAGCAGATTACCAGGGATTATCAGGGGAAAGATTTGGTACTGGTTGGGATACTCAAGGGTTCTGTCTTGTTTTTAGCTGATCTGGTCAAGCGCATAAAGCTTCCATTGGTTATGGATTTCATGGCGGTATCCAGCTACGGAAGTTCTACCCACTCGTCGGGTGTGGTTCGTATACTCAAGGACCTGGATGAAGAGATAGAAGGCAAAGATGTGCTCATAGTGGAGGACATAATAGATACCGGCCTTACCCTCAACTATCTGACCGAGCTACTGCTGTCCCGAAATCCGAGGAGCTTGAAGATATGCTGTTGTCTGGATAAGCCTTCTAGACGCAAGGTACCGGTAAAGGTTGACTATATAGGATTTAGCATCCCTGATGAATTTGTGGTAGGGTATGGGCTGGATTATGCTGAGAAATACCGTAACCTTCCGTATATCTGCGTACTGGATCCTGATAAGGTTGAATAAATTTCTCCTCAACTTTTTTGGGAAAAACGCGCGTTGCATTGTGCACTATTGCTGTGATACAATAGAAAGGAAAATGCTATTTGTCAAGCAACGTCAAAATTTAACCAAAAGCGTAGTTTAAGGGGGTACAGCGCCAAAAAACGATGTTTGTGCCTCCGTAAAATAGTGTATTATATAAAAAGCAGTAATAACGGAAAAGGAGGGCTGGGTTTGAGAAAATTTCTGAGGGGCCCAGGCTTTTATCTTATTTTATTGATCGCAATAATATTTTTGGTGACATTGCTGGACCTTGATGCAGGGGCTAAAAGGATTTCGTACCCCGAGCTCATCAACGAGATTGAAAAAGGCAATATTGCCAAACTCAGAACTGTAGAGAATGCCGCTATAGGCGTAAGAAAGGGCTCCAAATACGAGAACATTTTTCCTGATAAATACGACTTTGAAGTATATCTGCCTTCAAAAGAGGCTTTCATTGAGGATGTAAAGGCTGCCGAGGCAAGAAGGTTGGGTAAATCGCCTGACCAAGTGACACCAGCGGACTTCAGCTTTGCATGGGATCCACAGCCGCCGGCAGAGCCGCCGTGGTGGCTTAATTTATTGCCCTTTGCGGTGCTCATCCTGCTGTTTGTGGCTTTCTGGTTTGTCTTTATGCAGCAGGCCCAGGGCGGTGGGAACCGTGTCATGTCCTTCGGCAAAAGCCGCGCCAGGCTCCACACCGACACCAAGCACAGGGTAACGTTCAGCGATGTGGCGGGCGCCGAAGAGGAAAAATACGAGTTGAAAGAGGTTGTGGATTTTCTCAAGAATCCCAAGAAGTACCTGGAGCTGGGGGCGCGTATTCCCAAAGGGATCCTGCTTGTGGGGCCTCCTGGTACTGGTAAGACTCTGCTGGCCAAGGCGGTGGCAGGAGAGGCCGGTGTGCCGTTTTTCAGCATTAGCGGTTCTGATTTTGTGGAGATGTTCGTAGGCGTAGGTGCGGCCAGGGTCCGTGACCTATTTGAACAGGCCAAGAAGAATTCCCCCTGTATTATATTCATAGATGAGATAGATGCGGTTGGACGCCATCGCGGTGCGGGATTGGGTGGAGGTCACGACGAGCGCGAGCAGACGCTCAATCAACTGCTGGTTGAGATGGACGGATTTTCGGTGAATGAGGGCATTATAGTGATTGCAGCTACCAACCGCCCTGATATTCTGGATCCGGCGCTGTTGCGACCAGGCAGATTTGATAGGCGCATCACCGTTGGCATACCCGATATAAAAGGCAGGGAAGAGATACTGAAAGTTCATTCCAGGGGTAAGCCGTTGGCACCCGAGGTGGATTTAAAGGTTCTGGCCAAAAGGACGGCCGGATTTACGGGAGCTGATCTTGAGAACGTCATGAACGAGGCCGCAATACTGGCAGCCAGAAAGGGCTTAAAGCAGATAGGCATGGCGGAGCTGGAGGAGGCCATTACCCGTGTCATTGCAGGGCCGGAGAAGAAGAGCAGGGTGCTCACTGAAAAGGATAAGCGGCTGGTGGCTTACCATGAAGCGGGCCATGCGGTGGTTGCAAAACTGCTGCCACATGCTGATCCTGTCCATCAGATATCCATCATTCCACGTGGTATGGCAGGGGGTTATACCTTGACCCTGCCTGAGGAGGATAAGTATTTCGTTTCAAAATCGGAGCTGATGGACGAGATTACCCAGTTGCTGGGCGGACGGGCCGCTGAGGCATTGGTGCTCAATGACATCAGCACCGGTGCTTCCAATGATATACAGAGAGCCACTCAGATAGCCAGGAAGATGGTAACCGAATACGGGATGAGCGAGAACATGGGGCCGGTAACCTTTGGAGGCAAGTACGAGGAGATCTTCCTGGGGAGGGACTGGGGCACCTATCGCAACTACAGCGAAAAGGTGGCTGCACTCATAGACAAGGAGATCAAGAACATCGTGCAGGAGGCTTATGAGCGGGCTGAGACGCTGCTTAAGGAGAACATCAACAAGTTGCACAAGGTGGCCGAGGCTCTGCTCGAAAGGGAAAAGCTGGATGTAGAGGAGTTTGAAGAGGTATTTGCCAGCGCATAAAAACAGCATTAGTGTAATACAGGACGGTGTTTTTAAGACACCGTCTTTTTATAACATGGAAGATTTGATGTTCGCTGGAGCTGGATCGGCAACATGTGTCCAATATGTGCATTTTACAGGGTTTTCAAGTAGTCTTTGGTATGAAATACCTACCCAGCAGCGTTATACCGGGGAAAGGGGTGAAAATCTATATGGGGCCCGTATCTTACCCTGATGAAGGGCAAAAAGCGGATGAGGCTTACCAAAGGGCTTTAAGGTATCTTGGCTTTCGTCCCAGGACTCAAAAAGAGGTGGAAGAGTATTTAAAGCGAAAGGGCTTTGATAGAGGAGCCATTGAAAAGGCCATAGAAAAGCTGAAAGGGTACGGGTTTATCGACGACAGGGCTTTTGCGTCAAGCTGGGTGAACAGCCGGATGCGAAACAATCCAAAGGGCAGAGCGGCCATGGCACGGGAGCTAAAGCAAAAAGGGGTGGACGCCGAGATAATCGATGAGGTGATGGAGTCGGTTCCCAGAGAACAAGAAGAAGCTGTGGCAAACAGGCTTGCTCAAAAATATTATGAAAGATATAGGGAAGTAAATGAAAGAGAAAGGGTGTATAAAACTGCCCAGGCGCTGGCGCGCAGAGGGTTTGATTGGGAGCTCATACAGAGGATAATCAGAAGGTTGACATAAGTGCTGTATTTGGCATGGACGCCGTATAAGCTGTTTTGTCGGTAAAAACCAATACCTCCTATTAAATTTTCCTGATGGACATTGTGGGCATTGAAGCGGCTGAGTTGCGCACAGCAGTTTGGCTGACTATACAAGGGATGGAGGGGTGCACGACATTGACAAAGAGCCATGCGGCGTATACAATTTAACTTGACGATATCTTAAAAAAGGGGAAAGATATGGAAAAGGTAGGCTATCTGGGACCCGAAGGTACCTTTACCCATGAAGCGGCTCTGCTGTATGCAAAGGGGAAACGGGTGGATTTAGTCGAATATCCGACCATTCCTGACCTCATATACGGAGTAGACAAGGGCCAAATAGATCATGCGGTGGTCCCTATGGAGAATTCCATGGAAGGGACGGTAAATGTAACGGTTGATATGATAATTCACGAGGTGAGCGTATATATAACTGGAGAGCTCGTCCTGCCTATACATCATTGTTTGCTCGCAAAGCCAGGGGTGCGGTTGGATGAACTGCGGGTTGTACTGTCCCATCCCCAGGCCCTGGCACAGTGCCGCAAATTTTTGTATGAGAGATTGCGCAGCGTGGAGCTGCGCCCCACTTCCAGTACGGCTGCAGCGGCCAGGGAGGTCGCAACAGGTCGGCGGGAATGGGGAGCCATAGGGAGCAAACATGCCGCCAGTGTGTTTGGCCTGGATATCCTTGAAGAAAACATCGAGGAGCACAACGGCAACTGTACCAGATTTGTTGTCTTGTCCAGGCAACAGAGCCAACCCACCGGATATGATAAGACCTCCATCGTATTCAGCGTGGACCACAAGCCCGGCAGCCTGTATCATGCCCTCAGGATCTTTGCCGAGAGGCACATAAACCTTACCAAGATTGAGTCGCGGCCCATGAAGACAAGTCTGGGCGAATATCTGTTTTTGGTGGATTTTGAAGGGCATGTGCGGGATGCTGTGGTGCAAGAGGCACTGGATGAGCTGGCCGGCCAGAGCAGGTATTTTGCTGTGCTGGGGTCATATCCCAGATTTACGTAAGAGAGGGGTTAAAGCCTTGCGAATGGATAACGAGAGGGAGCTTGATATTGCTAAAAACGTAAAGATTATTGAATGGCTCAAGAGCGAGATATTGCTCTCTATTGCTGAACTCTTTCGCATGCTGGCCAGCAGTGCCAGGGTTTCATCGGACAGCCTGGCCGATTGTCTTGCCAGCATAATCGTGGCTTCTTACCTGCTGGGCAAGAGGCTGGGGATTCACTTTGGCGTGATCGAGCAAAAGATTGCAAACAAGATTCGTCTGGGGATTTTGGAGGAACACGAGATAGAAAAGGACTACGGCGATTTGTCCGAGCTGAGGCAGCATATCAAGGCCAGCAGAGAATGAATATGGAGTGTGTGATATGAACTTAAAGTTGAAGGCTGCGTTAGAAAGCGCCCTGATTGCCGCAGTAAGCGCCGTGTTGCTGGTGATACTGCCTTTTATACCTGTGCTAAACGTCGTTGTCTTTATCTGGCCGGTGCCGTTCATTGTGCTGGGGGCTAGAAGGGAGCCCTGGGCAGGCATATTAGGGCTTATGATAGCCGGGTTGCTGCTTGGGATGATGTTTCATCCGTTTCTGGGATTTGCTGTGGTCATACTGAATTTTCCACTGGTGCTGGTACTTTCGTGGGCCATAAAAAGGCGCTTTGACCTGTTTGAATACATCGTCATGTCGGCAGGGGCTGTATTGCTTTCAGCCCTTGCATTCCTAAAAGCGTTTTCCTGGTTTATGGGACAAACGGTGTTTGAATATATAGCCAGCAGCATACGCCAATTTTTCGCCAGCAACATAGTGGATTTTAGCCGCATGATAGATCTGTACGCTCAATTTAAGGTGATAGAAAAGCACATATCTCCAGGGGAGTTTGCGGAGGTGGTTATAGGGCAGCTGGAGCAGTTTGTGCCCTTTGTTCCTTCGATGTTGATCATATTCTCCTTGATATATGGAACCATAAACATGCTTGTGTCGCGCATGGCGCTCAAAAAGCTGGGATATGTGCTTAACGGATTGCCCGAATTCAGCGACTGGATGCTGCCCAGAGGCGCGGGGTTGGGTTTTATGGCCATGTTGCTTATTGCTTATGTGGGCAGTTTGCTGGATTTGAGGAATTTTGAGGTCGTGTTTTATACCGTGCTGTCATTGTGTTCGTTTGTGTTTTCAATCCAGGGTTTGGCGGTTGCAACGTTTTTCATGAAGCTTAAGATGAGCAGGGTACCAACCTTTTTGCGCGCTGTGATATTGGCTGTGCTTTTTATGATTGCTCCAACGTTTCTAATGTCCCTGGGAATTTTGGAGCAGGTGTTCAAGCTGCGATCGGTGTATCGGCGGATGAATCCGTAGTAGATAAAGAGGTGGATTGTTGGTGAAAAAGCCCACGGTGAAGGGGCTTAATGTTCCCGAAAATCCGATATATTTAGCTGTTATATTGGTGCTTTCGTTGATTGTATGGTATTTCAACTGGGCAATTGGCCTTGCGGCTTTTTTGCTGTTTGTCTATCTGGTATACTATAACTGGAAGGTTACGCGGATAAGAAGGATTGAATGGACGCGCTATCTTGAGAACCTATCTGAAAATATAGACTGGTCCACAAAAAACGCGGTATTCAGCGTGCCCATGCCCTTTGTAGTGGTAGAGCTGGATGGGACTATTAACTGGTACAATCCCCGGTTTGGCCAGCTGTTTGAAGGGGAAAGCTTGTTTGGCAAAAATATAAAGAACTACATCCCTAAGTTGGACCTCTATGCTCTGCTCAAAAGCAAAGAGGAGGATTGCATACAAATAGAGCTAAACGGCAGGAAATACCGCCTGTTTTATACGCCCCTGGGCATTAACGGCAACAAGGACAGCCGCAGAGTGATCATATTCATGTATCTACAGGACGTCACCGAAGAGGCCTTGTTGAAGGCAAAGTACCATGATGAGCGCCTGGTAGTTATGCTGGTGCAGATCGATAATTATGATGAGGTGGTAAGCAACACCGATGAGGCGAAACGGCCGGTGGTGCTGGCCGAAATTGAGGCTACATTGAGCCAGTGGGCCATTTCTCTCAATGCAGGCTGGAAGAAATTTGACCGCGATAAATTTGTGGTCTTTGCCGAAGCCAAAGCATTGAAGGCGCTGGAGGACAACAAGTTTCCAATACTCGATGCCGTTAGGTCTATCAGTGCAGGCAACAGAATTCCTGTTACCTTGAGCATAGGGGTAGGGGCAGATGGCAAAACCCCTCTGGAGCTCAGCCACTATGCGCAGTTTGCCCTTGACCTGGCTCTGGGGCGGGGAGGGGATCAAGCGGTAGTTAAGCGAGGAACCAAGCTGTTTTTTTACGGAGGCAAGAGCAAAGAAGTTGAGAAGCGTACCAAGGTTAAATCCAGGGTTATTGCCAATGCCCTCAAGGAACTGATGTCCCAGTCGTGGGGAGTATTCATCATGGGCCATGAGGCGGCGGACCTCGATTGCCTGGGGGCCGCTTTAGGTATTTACAGATGTGCCCGCCATGTTGGTAAACAGGCTTATATAGTGATGAGCCGGCCCAATCCTTCTATACGCCCCTTGATAAGCAGGCTTCTGGAAGATGAAGAATACCGGGATGCTTTTATAACAGCCGATGAGGCTTTAACCAGAGTGGATCGCCAGGCGGTGTTAGTAGTAGTGGACGTGCATCGCCCAACCTTTATGGAGGAGCAACGGCTTTTAGGCGCTGTGGACAAGGTGGTGGTGATAGACCATCACAGGAGAAGCGCAGAAGCGGTAGAGAATGCCACGCTGGTATATCTGGAACCCTATGCTTCTTCCACCAGCGAGCTGGTCACTGAAATAGTACAGTATTTCGATGAAAAGGTCGAGCTTAAGCCTGTAGAGGCCGATGCTTTGCTGGCTGGGATAACGGTGGACACCAAAAATTTTATATTCAAAACCGGTGTTCGCACGTTTGAGGCAGCATCCTATCTCAGGCGTGCTGGCGCAGATCCTGCTTCGGTGCGCCATCTATTCCAGGATGACCTTGAGACCTTCCTAAGCCGTGTCGAAGTGGTGAAAAATGCTCAGATAATCGCACCGGGCGTGGCACTGGCATATTGTCCGCCCAATATCAAAAACGGTTCGCTTATTGCTGCTCAGGCTGCTGACAGCCTGCTTACCATAAAGGGTATACACACTTCCTTTGTCCTGTATCCGAGTGGCGACGGCGTCATGATAAGCGGGAGGTCTTTAGGAAATGTAAATGTCCAGATGGTGCTGGAAAAGCTCGGAGGAGGAGGGCATCTGACGGTTGCGGGGGCGCAGCTTGGCAGAATGAGCCTTGATGAGGCTCGTCAAAAGGTCATTAAGGCATTAAAAGATTATTTAGAGGAGGGGAAATGACAGATGAAAGTGATTCTGCTTCAGGATGTAAAAGGACAGGGAAAACAGGGTGACGTGATAAATGTCAGCGACGGATATGCGAGAAACTATCTTTTTCCCAGGAGGCTGGCCATAGAAGCCACCGAGCAAAACTTAAGGGCGCTTAAGGAAAAGAAACAAGCGGAGGCAAGGCGTAAAGAGCATGAACTGGCAGAGGCGCAGAAACTGGCAAATACTTTATCGGGTTTGACGGTGGTGATAAAGGCCCACAGCGGCAGTGAGGGCAAGCTATTCGGTTCGGTGACCAATAAGGAGATTGCCGATGAGCTCAAAAAGCAACATAACATGGACATTGACAGAAAGAAAATCGTGTTACCCGAACCCATAAAGAGCACAGGGAACTATGCGGTGACGGTTAAGGTGTATCCCGAGGTTACAGCCACGCTGACCGTGAAGGTTGAAGCGGAGTAACCGGACAAGGGAGAAAGGGAGTTGTCATGGCTGAGTTGCTGCAGCGTATACCCCCTCACAATTTAGAAGCCGAGCAATCGGTCCTGGGTTCAATGCTGATTGATGCCGAGGCCGTTTCGGTGGCGGCCGGGTCTTTAAAGGCTGAAGATTTTTATTCCGAAGCCCATAAAGAGATATTCGAGGCCATGCTGAACCTGTATGACCGTGGTGAGCCGGTGGACCTGGTCACCGTTGTGGAAGAGCTGAGACAGAGGGGCACCCTGGAAGGGGTGGGTGGAGCGGCTTATATATCTGACCTGTCTGTGGCTGTCCCTAGCACAGCTAATTTAAAGTATTACATACAGATAGTAGAAGAAAAATCAATCTTGCGGCAGCTCATTGCGGCATCCAACGAGATCATAAGGGACAGCTACGAGGCACAGGAAGAGCTGGACATCATTCTGGATAGAGCCGAAAAGAGGATATTTGAAATCTCTCAGCGACAGACCACCAATTACTTTGAACCAATAAAAAATATTCTCCTTGAGACCTATGCCAAGATTGAAGAGCTGTCCAAGAAAAAAGGTGGTATAATAGGTTTGCCTACCGGTTTCCACGAATTTGACCAGAAGACGTCAGGCCTCCATCCTTCAGACCTGATACTGGTGGCGGCTCGGCCATCCATGGGTAAAACCAGCTTTGTGCTAAATATTGCACAGTATGTGGCTTTGCGCCAGAAGGTGCCGGTTGCCATATTTAGCCTGGAGATGTCCAAAGAGCAACTGGTGCAGCGCATGCTGAGTTCAGAGGCCAATGTAGAGCTGCAGAAGATTCGCACGGGAGATCTAAGCGAAGAGGATTGGTTAAGACTCGTGAGGGCCGCTGGACCGCTGTCGCAGGCTCCCATATACATAGACGATACCGGTGGGCTTTCGGTCATGGAGATACGATCCAAGGCGCGCAGGCTTAAGATGGAGAAGGGCTTGGGATTGCTGGTCATTGACTATTTGCAGCTCATGTCAGGCAGGGGCAGGGCGGAAAACCGCCAGCAGGAGATATCAGAGATTTCCCGTTCACTGAAGGCCCTGGCCAGGGAACTGAAAGTTCCCGTTATTGCGCTGTCGCAGCTCAGCCGCGCTCCAGAAGCCAGGACCCAGCACCGGCCGATGCTCAGCGACCTGCGCGAATCGGGTGCCATCGAACAGGATGCTGATCTGGTTGTATTCATATACAGGGATGAGTATTATAACCCAGATACCGATAAGAAGAATATAGCCGAGATAATAATTGCAAAACAGCGAAACGGCCCTACCGGTACTGTTGAGCTGGTGTGGTTGGGGCAGTACACCAAGTTTGCCAATTATGAAAAAAGCCGTCAGGAATACTGACGGCTTTTTTAAATTATCTTATCTTTAGCTTAACTTTTACCTCTTACCCTTATATCCTGGCCCATGAACTTTATCAGCATGGTATTGGATGTATCAAAAAGGCGCGATGCAATTCGGTCAGAATACCGTTCCTTTATCTCGCTGAGGCCCAGGTTAGTGGATAAAAACGTGTGTTTTTGCTGTATCAGGCGTTCATTCAGTATGTTGAATAAATCCTCCGAGGTAAAGTTGTTTCTTTGGGTCTCGGTGCCCAGGTCATCGATGATGAGCACGTCCACCTCGAACAGGCAGTTAAACAGGAACTGGTTTTGCTCGTTATCCTGCAGAGCGCTGAGGAACAGCTGGTTGAACAGCTTGTATGCTGAGATACGCATGACGGTATATCCTTTGTCCAGGATGGCCTTTGCCATACAGTTGAGCAAAAAGGTTTTACCAAGCCCTGTCTTGCCCGAGAAGAGTATGGTCTTTCTCTGGTTGTTAGGGAATTCGCTCACATATTCCATAAGACGGTTTTTAAGCTGGACCATGTACTCCCTCTGGGTCAGCCGGCTGCCATCAAGGGGTATGTCGGGGAATACCTGTGGGTCGAAGGTGTCAAAATTTTGCTGTTCCAGCTCTTTTATGTCGGACAATTGATAGGTTTTTTCAACGAGCCTTTGAACAAGGCAGGAGCATTTTTCCTTTATGAGGTCTCCCGTGTATCCAGTGTCCTTGCATTTTGGACAACGGTAGTGGATGGACAGGTAATCAGGGGGAAAGCCATGCTCAACAAGCAGTTCTTTTTCTTTGCGTTTTAGCTCTTGTATCCTTTGTTCCAGATCATCCAGCGCTTGGCTAAAACTGTTTGGGTTCCGTATTATTTCCATGGAGCGCCGTGCCATCAGTTCCACCAAAGCACGGCGCATATCAGCGATTTCAGGTATTGCTTGCATTATGTGGTTTTCCCTTTGTTTTAGAGCTTCTTCCTCCTGATGGCGTATATCCTCATACTCCTTCAATATCTCCTTGAGAATCACTTCTTTCATGGCAAGTGCCCCCAAAAATTAGCCGTTTTCGATGTCCTCAAACAGGAACTCCAGCTCTTCATCGGTATAAGTATGCTGTTCGAATTTATTGAAATCCACCTGTTTTTTCAAGGGCTTGTTTTGTGCTACCAAATACAGCCCTTTCAAATGGCGTTCATGATCGGTTCTGGCCTCTTCAACCGTCCTTATACCGCTATTATACCAGCTGTAGAGGATTTTGTTCATGAACGAAAGTTTATTTTCGGCTATAACTGAATATTCAGCAGCCTGAAGTATAAGTTCGTAGGGCAGTTTCCATTCCTCGGTCCATTTCAGGAATAGCTTGCGATCCGCCGGCGTGACAGACCTCTCTTCGCCCACCCGTTCAAGGACTGCCTGTATCTGTTCGTTAAGCTTTTGTTTTCTCTTAAGGTACTCCTTGATATCTTCTTTTGTGCGCAGGCCCTTTTCTACCCAGCGTTTTAGCATGGCATCTACCGTTTCAAAGCTGTTATCCAGCTTTTTGCGTACGCATTGTTTGCAGGCAATCAAAATAACCTCGTGCTGTAGCTGCCACTGGCCTGTCCATTTCATGTAAAAGGCCTGGTACTCGGGAGTGGGGGTGGTATCCTTGTATCCCAGTTCAAAAAGTACTTCCTTTATTTTGCTCATGATGGTTTCTCTGTTTTCCAGGTATTGGTTTATCTGCTGGGGCGTCTTGAGCCCCAGCCTATTAAAGTTTTCCAGTATTTTGTCCAGATACCCCAAACTGGGCGAACTGGTCTTGGTGGTTTCCTTGCAGGCCTGCAGTATGGCGTTCAGCGAAAATCCCCAGATATCCCGCCATTTTTTGTAAAGCTCCAGTTCGGCCTTGGTAGGCGTTCGATGGATTCCCAGGTATTTCAGCACAGCGGTGGTATCCTGATAACACGATTCGCAGCTCTCTATGTACTCTTCGGCTTTTTGCAGAGTGTTTATTCCCTCCCTGGCCCATTGCTGTGCTATCTTGTCGAGGTAGTTGATGCTAATGTTAGGGCCTTTCTTTGATATGTAAAACCGTATCATCATGAGCACGACTTCTTTGGGCAGTTGGAGGACCTCCAGCCAATCGTATATTTTGAGGTACTCCTGTGGTGTAAGCAGCCGTTTATCGAAGATCAGCTGGAGGTTCTGGTTGAAATCCTTGTATTTATACAGAGTATTTTCAGCGTTCAAATTTTTATTGTATAGGATGTCTTTTATATTGAAGTATTGTACGGCAAACTTCCCATTCTCGTTTTCAATAATTTTCAGTATACCCTGTCTTTCCCAGTAGTGAAAAGCATTTATGACCACTTCTTGGTCAAGCTCCAGGGCTCGGGCAAAGCTTTCCAGCGAATTTTCAGCGTATTCAGGATAGTAGCACTGTTTAAGTCCGTAAAGATATACCTTTACGAAATCGCCCGGTGCTTTTAGCATGAATTCCTGTATAAACAGGTTTTCCACTGGAGTCACATCAAACATATGGTAGTTATTGTCAAACATACACAGAGCCATAAAAATCATCCTCATTTTTAAATACTTTTTCACCTCTATATGATATCAGCAAACAGGAATAATATCAATGTGCTGATGGCATTGTTTGCTGCCAAGGGGGTGAGCCTGGCAGTCCACACAAGTCAATTCTTAACGCTTCATTTAAATGCTAATCTTTTTGCAGCTTCGGTCTGTCTGGCTGTTTTTAAGGTACATGCGTGAAAAATATTCGTCCATCATCCTTTTTATGTTGAATCTGTCCTTGGTGCTGAGTATGCTGTTTCTCATCATGTCGATCCATTTCTGGCGATTGTGGTAGTAGGTTGGCATTACTTCATTGAGAAGCACTTGATATAACGCTTTTGAATCGTGGGAGTCCTGTATTGCCGGGCTTGGATGGGTAAAGCCATCGCCAAACTGCCAGCCGTTGACGCCGTGCTCGCACGCCTCTGCCCACCATCCATCCAGTATGCTTAAATTTAGTACTCCGTTCATGGCGGCCTTCATCCCGGAGGTACCGCAGGCCTCCATGGGCCGGCGAGGGTTGTTGAGCCATACGTCGGCGCCTCTGGTGAGCAATCTGCCGATGTTCATATCATAATTTTCCAAGAAGACTACAGACTCTGGAAATTGTTTGGATATTTTGACTATATTTGCTATAATTTCCTTGCCGACGTTGTCCAGAGGATGGGCTTTTCCTGAAAATACGATCTGTAGCTTTTTATCTCTAAGCAGAGGGAATATTATGTTTGGGTCTCTAAATATAAGGTCGTGGCGCTTATAAGCTGTTGCCCTTCTTCCAAAACCTATGAGAAGTACGTCCGGGTCCAGAATAACGCCAGTTTTTTCCTTGATAAACCTTATAAGCTTCATCTTGTTGATCATGTGGCATTCCCATAGGTCGCCGTACCCCTCGGCGGCCAGCAGCATATTGTTGTCCACCCAGGTAGGAATGTGTATGCCGTTGGTTATGCCGATGATTTCCGACCTGTTGCTCACATGTTTCCACATGTTGTTTGCGGTTTGGCAGTGGAGCTGCGATACGGCATTGGATATTCTTGACAGCCTTAAGGCCGCCACCGTCATGTTAAATGGCGAACCGCCGATGGCGTATAGCTGTTCATAGCTCAAGGTGTTATTGGCCCCCATGTACATCATTTGATTTAGAGGGTGCGATTCATTGCCTTCGATGACAGGGGTGTGGGTGGTAAATACGATTTTATCCCGGGCTGCCTCTAAAGCTTTGTCAAAGCTCATTCCGGCTGCCATGTTTTGCCGTATAAGCTCAAATCCTGCTAGGACTGCGTGACCTTCATTGAAATGATATACGTCTGGCTGTATTCCCATGGCCTTTAAAGCTTTGACTCCACCTATCCCAAGGACGATCTCTTGAGCAATCCTCTCTTCTCCCATTCTTCCGTATAGCTGGCCGGTAATCCAGGAATCCTCGTTTTCGGGAAGATAGGTATCCAGCAGGTAAAGGGGAGCATTGCCGAATGCGTCAACTTTCCATACTTTGCATACCACCTGTCGATTTTGAACCTGTACCGTAACCTTTACGCCGGTATCTTTGAGAAAATCGTATTCATAGTCGTGGAATATGTCATAAGGCTTGAGGTCCTGACCTATTTCTTGATGGGTATACCCCTGCCTCCATCTTATTCCTACCCCAATGACGGGCATATCGTACTCTTTTGCTGCTTTTAAGTAGTCCCCGGCCAGTATGCCCAGCCCACCGGCATATATATGAAACGATGGATCCAGGCCGTACTCCATGCAGAAATATGCTACTTTAGGCAGCGTATGTTGATTCATAAAAAGCTCCTCCTTGCAATGGTAAATTTTTTGGCATCATTAGTATGTCCAGTTGAAGGGTAAAAAATCATGATGGAGAGATTTAGGCGGATAGACTGAAGGACATGCAATTATACGGTGGGGGAGATTTACGCCTTGTAGAGGATTTTGTTCGACGGCTTCGGGGAGAAGCTCCTTCCATATCGTCAACGGTGCTGGAAGATTCGATTTATGGGCACTTGATTGGATTTGCTGCTGACCAATCAATGGTTGAAAAGAGAAGTATAGATATAAAAATTGAATAAGATGATATTTTTTAAGAAGAACTATACTACGGATTAAATAATCCTTGGTTTTGTTTTTTTGGCAAAGCCAAGGATTATTTTGTCTTCCATCGCTTTTTGATGCAATAAAAATCTACAATTTCTAAAAAATATGTTTGACAATCCAAAACAAGTGTAGTAATATTTATAAACGATATTATTCATATAGGATTAGTAGAGATAATTGGAGCTCTATCTATTTAGAAAAGAAAGGAGGGTCAAAGAGAGAACGAAATGAGAATATCCACCAGAGGCAGATACGGGTTGAGAGCGATTGTTGATCTGGCTGTGTATTCAAAAGGCGGGTATACGGCGCTCAACAGCATAGCCGAAAGGCAGGGGATCTCGGAAAAGTATCTCGAGCAGGTGTTCAATGCCCTCAAAAAAGCGGGTATGGTAAAGAGCGTCAAGGGTTCACGCGGTGGTTACATACTGGCATGTGACAGCGCCAGCACTACGGTGGGAGACGTACTGAGGGTGCTGGAAGGCGAGCTTTCGGTAGTGGAACCATCGCAGAAGGAGACCGGCATGCAGGATACAATGGAAAAATTCCTGGAGAAAAACGTTTGGAGCAAGATAAATGATAGAATCAACAGCGTGCTAAATTCCATAACCATCGAAGACCTGGTAAATGAATATAGAAAGATGATGGAGGCATCGTCATTGATCTACTATATTTAGGACTATAAACTTGTCTGATGTAAATTTTATCAGTGGTTGTTGGCAACCAACTGCATGTTAAGCCTATTTTGACATCTTCTTGCCATAGTTGTGGTCTTTTTGAGCAGCTGCAGTGCATAACAAGGTAGATAAAGCCCGTATTTAGTCGGGTTTATACCCTATTTTAAGGAGGATGATGTAAGTGAGCCAGAGGAAACTCGGGTTTGACACATTGCAGGTGCATGCGGGGCAAATCCCCGATCCAGTTACAGGGGCCAGAGCTGTGCCGATTTATCAAACCACGTCCTACGTCTTTAAAGACACCGATCACGCTGCCAAGCTATTTGCTCTTCAGGAGGAGGGCAACATATACACCAGGATCATGAATCCCACCACCGATGTCTTCGAAAAGAGGATGGCAGCTTTGGAAGGCGGTGTGGGAGCTCTGGCTGTCGCGTCGGGATCGGCGGCTATTATGTATGCTATTTTGAATATCGCATCAGCCGGAGATGAGATAGTATCTGCCAGCACATTGTACGGCGGGACGTACAATTTGTTTTCAGCCACTTTCAGCAAGCTGGGCATAAAGGCGATATTTGTAAATCCCGACGATCCGGATAACTTTAGGAAGGCCATAACCGACAAAACCAAGGCCTTATTCATTGAGACCATAGGAAATCCTGGCATAAACCTAGTTGACATCGAAGCGGTGGCCAAAATTGCTCACGACAATGGCATTCCCCTTATTGTTGACAACACATTCGGTACTCCTTATCTTATAAGGCCTATAGAATATGGGGCCGATATAGTGGTACATTCGGCCACTAAATTCATAGGCGGGCATGGTACATCGATAGGCGGGGTGATAGTCGATTCGGGGAAATTTGATTGGGAAGCCAGCGGAAAGTTTCCGGGGCTCACACAGCCTGATCCCAGCTATCACGGGCTGGTTTATACCAAGGCCTTTGGCGCTGCAGCGTATATCATGAAGGCCAGGGCGCAGCTGCTACGAGATACAGGCGCCTGCATAAGCCCGTTTAACTCGTTCCTCTTGCTAATGGGACTTGAGACTCTGTCCTTGAGAGTGGAAAAGCACGTGTCAAATACCAGAAAGATTGTGGAATATTTGAAATTTCATCCGGCGGTTTCGTGGGTCAACTATCCAAACCTTGAAGGGAACAAATACTACGAACTGGCGCAGAAGTATTTTCCCAAGGGGGCGGGATCTATATTCACTTTCGGCATAAAGGGCGATATAGATGCCTGCAAGAGGTTTATCAATAGCCTGGAGATATTCTCCCATCTGGCCAATGTCGCCGATGCCAAATCCCTTGTGATCCACCCCGCAAGTACCACCCATGCCCAGCTGTCCGAGGAGGAGCAGCGGGCTGCAGGGGTTACACCTGACATGATCAGGATTTCGGTAGGTATAGAGGATGTGGATGACCTAATATATGACCTGGAGCAGGCTTTGAGAAAGGCAGTGAACGGCTGATTATGACCATTTCGACCAGGGGAAAATATGGGGTTAAAGCCATGCTGGACCTGGCGTTGAACTCTTTAGAAGACAGTGTCCCGGTAAAGAGCATTGCCGAAAGGCAGAACATCCCGGGGAAATACCTTGAACAGGTGCTGTCTGCGCTTAAGAAGGCTGGGTTGGTAAAAAGCGTCCGAGGCCCTACGGGAGGTTACATGCTCGCCAAGCCTCCCGAGCACATTACGGTGGGCGATATCTTAAGGGCCCTGGAAGGTGACCTGGCTCCCGTCAAGTGCGTAGAGCAAGGTCAAAAGAAGGAGAAGTGTGCACGGGAACGCCAGTGCATAACCAAATATGTGTGGGCCAAGATAAGGGACGAGGTCAATCGAGTAGTGGATGGCATTACTCTGAAGGATTTGGCTGATGCCTACGAAAAGGAAGTAATTAATGGATATATGTATTATATCTGAGTTCGATGATAAAGCCTTGAATAAAGAAAAGAATTTCAATAAAATCTTTTAAGGAAGGGATGGTATTATGGCCAGAATTGCGAAGAAATTAACAGATCTCATAGGCAACACTCCCTTGTTGGAGTTGACCAACTACAATAAAGCTAACGGGTTAAAGGCCCGGTTGATTGCAAAGCTGGAGTACTTCAATCCCGGTGGAAGCGTTAAGGACAGAATAGGCTTTGCCATGATTGAAGATGCCGAGAGAAGAGGCTTGATAGATAAGAATTCCACCATCATCGAGCCCACCAGCGGCAATACCGGTATTGCGCTGGCGCTGGTAGCAGCTGCCAAGGGTTACAGGCTGATCCTTACCATGCCGGATACCATGAGCCTTGAGCGTAGGAGCCTTTTGAAGGCTCTTGGTGCAGAGCTGGTACTAACGCCAGGGGCTGAAGGCATGAGGGGTGCGATAAAGAAGGCCGAAGAGCTAGCAGCCAGCATACCCGGTTCGTTTATGCCGCAACAGTTCAAAAACCCTGCAAACCCCGAAATTCACAGGAGGACAACCGCTGAGGAGATATGGCGGGATACCGATGGGGAAATAGACATATTTGTGGCAGGAGTAGGAACAGGCGGTACGCTGACGGGCGTCGGCGAGGTTTTGAAACAGCGTAAACCCGATGTCAAGGTTATAGCCGTAGAGCCTTTTGATTCGCCGGTGCTGTCGGGAGGCAAGCCAGGCCCGCATAAGATTCAGGGCATAGGGGCTGGATTTATACCTGAAGTGCTCAATACCAGCATCATAGACGAGGTCATAACGGTGAAGACCGAGGATGCTTACAATACTTCTCGAGCCCTTGCAAGGACCGAGGGCTTGCTGGTAGGAATATCTTCTGGTGCAGCTGCTTTTGCGGCAACCGAGGTTGCCAAGCGAAAGGAAAACAAGGGTAAAACTATAGTGGTTATATTGCCCGATACAGGTGAGAGATACCTGTCAACAGATCTATTCAAAGAAGTTTAGGAAGGGAGATGAGATATGCCAATAAAGATACCCAACGACCTGCCAGCTGCTGAAACATTGACAAATGAAAACATATTCGTGATGTTTGAAGACAGGGCCTTGCATCAGGATATCAGGCCTTTGAAGATCATAATATTGAATCTCATGCCCAATAAGATAGTGACCGAGACACAGATACTGCGCCTCCTGGGCAATTCGCCCCTGCAAGTGGATATCGTGCTGCTTCACCCGAAGAGCCATGTGTCCAAGAATACCTCAAGGGAGCACCTTATAAAATTCTACAACACGTTCGATGAAATCCGTGAACAGAAGTTTGACGGGATGATTATAACAGGTGCGCCGGTAGAGCATCTTGAGTTTGAAGAGGTGGATTACTGGGAGGAGCTTAAGGAGATAATGGAGTGGAGCAAGACCCATGTCTTCTCCACTTTCCATATATGCTGGGCGGCTCAGGCTGGGCTTTATTACCACTACGGAATACCCAAGTACAAGCTGCCGCAAAAGATGTTCGGGGTATTTCCGCACAGGGTTTGTAAAAAGAATGAAAAGCTGCTTAGGGGCTTTGACGACGTGTTCTATGTACCGCATTCCAGGCATACCGAGGTGAGAAAAGAGGACATACTGAAAGTTCCTGAGCTTGAAATTCTGGCTGAATCGGAAGAAGCAGGGATTTATATAGTTGCTTCTAAAAATGGCAGGCAGGTGTTTGTGACGGGCCATTCCGAATATGACCCTCTTACCCTCAAAGAGGAGTATGAAAGGGACAAAGCTAAGGGGCTTAATATAAATCTGCCTAAGAATTACTTCCCCGGCGATGACCCAAACGCTATGCCTATCGTGAATTGGCGCGGCCACGCAAACTTGCTGTTTTCCAACTGGCTAAACTACTATGTATATCAGGAGACGCCGTATAATCTGGACGAGATAGGCTAAAACCTAAATAAGGGGTTGATTATTTGGAGCAAGTAGGTGTATGATGTAAAAAAAGGATAAAGGAGGTAGTGCGATGGCACAGGTAACCAAGGATATGACCATTGCCCAGGTGCTGCAGATTGACCGTGGTACGGTGCCCATTTTCCTGCGGTTTGGCATGCACTGTCTGGGATGCCCTATATCGACGGGTGAAACCCTTGAGGAGGCATCGGCAGCTCACGGGATCGATGTAGATGAACTGATAAAGGCGCTCAACGATTACCTGAAGGATAAATAATTTTGCGCTTTTTGATAGAGCGTATGAAGCCCCTTCTTTACAAAAATTGTAAGAAGGGGCTTTTTTAATGAATGTAGCTGATTGATTTAAATCGGTTTTTCTGATATCATTTATTGGGCGCATGGAATTGTCCAAGGGCGGCTTTTGCGTGTAATGAATTTGCTGGAGAACCGCGAATTGACAGCATATAAGCTTTTTAGCGGGTTTTGAAAAAGCTACTAATTGAGAATGCTTTTTAAGGAGGGAATGGGACGTCAGCTATGGAAAGATATGATGTGGTGATAATAGGAGCGGGACCGGCAGGTATTTTTACGGCTCTCGAGCTTATCAAGCAAAAGAAGGGCTTAAAAGTACTGATGGTGGACAAAGGCCCCCATCTAAACAGAAGGGCATGTCCTGCACGGGAAACAGGGAAATGTGCCAACTGCCATCCCTGTGCTATAGTAAGCGGATGGGGTGGTGCAGGTGCTTTCAGCGATGGTAAGTTGACTCAAAGCGCCGAAGTGGGTGGCCGTATCCTGGACTATATGGATGAGGATGAAGCCAACCGGCTGATAAAATACGCCGATGATATATATTTAAGCTTCGGGGCTACTGCGACGCTTCATGGCGTCAATTCGGCCAGGATAGAAGAGATAAAGTACCAGGCTTTAAAGCATAACATACGTCTGATTCCATGCGGCGTGAGGCATCTGGGGACCGAGAAGGCTATCAATGTGCTTAAAGCCATGTATGAATACCTTACTGGCCAGGCCAATGTTCACTTTAGCCCCATGACCGAGGCTGTTGATATAATTGTAAATGATGGGAAGGCTACAGGGGTTGTGGTACAAAAGCAGGGACAGAAGGAGATTATAGACTGCGACTATGTGGTGGTAGCTCCGGGGCGGGCTGGAGCCGAGTGGTTGGCTCAGCAGGCCAAAAAGCACGGCATTCCCATCTACAACAACGAAGTGGACATAGGGGTACGGGTTGAGGTCCCCAATGCTGTCATGGACCATCTTACAAGGGATTTGTATGAGGCCAAGCTGGTGTATTATTCTGACACCTTTGAGAACAAGGTGAGGACTTTCTGCATGAATCCAGGGGGCGTGGTGTCGGAGGAGCACTATGACGGCAAGATAGCCGTTGTAAATGGCCACAGCTATGCGGATCCGGCCCTTAAAACCGATAACACCAATTTTGCTGTGCTGGTCTCCACCCGCTTTACGCAGCCCTTCAACCAGCCAATAGAGTACGGCAAGTATATCGCTTACCTGGCCAACATGTTGACCGGTGGTGGTATCATGGTACAGCGCCTGGGAGACCTGCTCATGGGCAGAAGGACGGATTACAGCAGGCTCAAAAAATCGGTTACCATTCCCACTTTAAAGAGCGCTGTGCCCGGAGATTTGAGCTATGTGCTGCCGCAGCGCTATCTTACCTCCATAGTGGAGGCGCTAAGGGCGTTTGATAAGATAGCGCCGGGGCTGTATTCCCGCGATGTGCTGCTGTACGGCGTAGAGGTTAAGTTCTACAGCAGCAAGATAGAGGTGAATAGCAGGTTTGAGACTCCCGTAAGGAATTTATACGCCATTGGGGATGGTGCGGGTATAACCCGCGGGCTCATGCAGGCATCTGTTACTGGAATCGTGGTAGCAAGGGATATCGTATCGAAACAAGGATAAAAATTACCATCTAAAGCGGTAATGAACATCTATTTTTATGATTTTCTTAGCTGTTTTTATAAAATTGTGATTTACACGGTTGACAATTTAGCCACTCTTGTGTATCATATAATCTGCACTGGTTGATGTGTGACCCATTAGCTCAGGTGGTAGAGCACTGGACTTTTAATCCAGGTGTCCGGCGTTCGAATCGCCGATGGGTCACCAGGTGTGGCCCCTTGGTCAAGTGGTTAAGACACAGGCCTTTCACGCCTGTAACAGGGGTTCGAATCCCCTAGGGGTCACCATGAAATGCGGCCCGGTAGTTCAGCTGGTTAGAACGCTAGCCTGTCACGCTAGAGGTCGAGGGTTCAAGTCCCTTCCGGGTCGCCATAGACGCTGGCGTAGCTCAATCGGCAGAGCAGCTGACTTGTAATCAGCAGGTTGCGGGTTCAAGTCCCACCGCCAGCTCCAGTAATCCCAAGGGTTTGAAGCCCTTGGGATTTTTTTATAAATCAAACTTTGCAAACATTTTACAAACATCCATTTATTTACTTGGCTTATGTTGCAAGCAAAATACAGAAAATTTCTTGAACACATAACATAAAGGATAATAAAATAAGGATAATAAAATAAAAATAAATAAAATAAGGTAGGTGAAACTTAAAGTGATGTATAAAGCAAGTGAGAAGGATATAAGCGCTACTGTGAACGATTTTGTGAGGTTTTGCAATTTTATTGATCAAAACAATCCAGTATTGACCAAAAAGAAGGGCGTATTGGGGAAAAAAGATTTATTTGAATTAAATTCACTGCTTGCTCACAAAAAGGAAGTTGTTGCTCCAAATTTTCAGCAGGAGGCATATCCTGTGATTGATTTGTTATTTAATCTAGCCTTAGCGGGAAAGCTGTATCAAAGAATAGCAGATCATAAGGGGAATGTTCATTTGATTCATACCGTGAGAAAAGATGAATTTGATTCTTTAAATATTTTTGAAAAGTATGCCTTCCTTTTTGAAACTTTTTGGACTAGATATGATTTTGGTGAGATCGCAAATTCATATATATTTTCTAGAAATCCTATTGATAGAGTGGTGGAGACTATAGCTTTTTCAAAGCCGGGAGAAGAGTTGAGAAGGGGTGCATTTTCGGGTTATGAAATGGATGACCCGATCTTTTCTTCATACTCGGTAATAATACAATACCTAGATTATTTTGGTTTGTGCACATATATACCAGTTGTTGAAAATGGAAAGAAACTGACTAAATACGATGATAGAATAGAAGCAGTGATTCCAACGGAATTTGGAGTAAACGTGTGCAAAATTTTGGCCGAATACGACATACTAAATTGGAATATACCCTGGTTAAAGAAGAATGGGCTGTATGAGAAGAACATATCCGACAATTCTCATTTTGGAGTAGATTTATTTTCCCAGCTTATGAATGTAAGGGGACGAGCAAAGGCAAGTAGATCGCGCAAACGAAAACACAAAAGGGAATCTGTTCCGTTTTACAAGTTGTTAGAACCTGTATTTCCGGAAGGAGTGCTGAATAAAACCGTTACAGCCGAAATACATAAAGACGTTGAAGGGAACTATGTGTTTAAGGTATCGCTTGGGAGAGGAGTATGGCGAAAGATAAAGATTTCATCCAGGCATACACTAGAAGATTTGCATGATGCCATACAAATGGCTTTTGATTTTGATAATGACCATCTGTATTCATTTTTTATGGATGGAAAGAAATATTCCGATAACGCGTATCATGCGCCTTTGTTAGATGAGGGGCCATATGTGAATCAGGTGCGAATCGGTGAACTTGATTTGTATGAAGGACAACATTTTTTGTATTTTTTTGATTATGGTGACTCATGGGAGTTTGATGTGCAGCTATTACAAATTAATAGGGATGAACCTCTGCTTAAGAAGCCTGAGGTCATAGAAGAGAAAGGTAAGGCCCCGAGGCAGTATGGGTATTATTATGATGACGATGATGAAGATGACGACTGGGGGGAATAAAGGAGAAATTGTTGTTTTAATAGTTAAAATGAGGGTAAATATTTTGTTGTAAAAATTCTTTCGAATTTAGGTGGGTGGTAATTCACGGGCAGAGTGTAATTTACCACCGGAAAATGGGAAGGAGGAAGTACTGTGACCAAATATCAATGCACCGTGTGTGGATATGTTTATGACCCTGCAATAGGTGATCCGGATGGAGGGATTGCACCAGGCACGGCTTTTGAGGATTTACCGGATGACTGGGTATGCCCCGAGTGTGGCGTTGGGAAAGACATGTTTGAGCCCCTGGACGAGTGATGCGTATTAAGGTATGGCCGGTTTCTATACCGGCTATAAATTTTTTAACTAAGAGAGGGAGAAGGAAGATGGTGTATGTGGCCAATGGTGAACGGTATTCCAATATGAAGATTTCGTTTTGAGCAGCAAAATTGATTTAGTCATTTTGTAGTCTAAAAGATGCATTGTGGGGAGATATATGGTAAAATATTTGTTGGTTGATGACCTGTATATGCATGCTTGAGGGGAAAATTAAAGGCTGAAACTTTAGAAATATCAATTCAATAGAAGGGGAAGATGGGCATGATGGATAAGGATGTATTAAATCAACTCTCGAGTTTACTGTCACGCCATTCATTTGTTTTGTATCCCAATTCGGTGCGCAATCTGGCAGAAGACATTTATGTTTTTGTGGCCAAGGGCAATGCTGACAAGAAAGTAGGGATCTTAAGCAAGGGAAAGGCCCTCGGGTTTAGGGCTCCGTTTTTTTCTGAAGACATCAAAGTAGAAGCCACTGGCTTTTCCTTCAATCTCTACCCGTTAAGTTTTGAAAATTACCTCATTTTGAGGGATGAATTTGGCATTGCTCCGGTGCCCTGCAAAAACAAGGCGTCCTTTGGTACCGGCGACAGGCTTGGGCTGGCCACCCCTGCACACCTGGACGCATTCAAAGGCTATAATATGTTCCCTGTGTTGGCGCAGCAATCGCCGCGGGAGCTTGAGAAAACCCATAGGGATTTCAGGGATGTCTTGTTGAAGGCTGTGCTGGGCGTGTTGGAGGCTGGTTACACCGGCGGATTTGGTGCAGATGCCGATCACATAAAGGATGAGAGGTATTTGCTGGAAGCCGCAGATGCTGGCTATACCATGTATACCCTGGATGTAAGCGAGATGCTGGTAAAGGGAGATGTTTCGCCGGAAGACCATCTTTCTCAGCACAGCAGGGATATAATAAAAGACTTCAGCGGCAAAAGAATCAGTTTCGAAGGCGGGGAGTATACGGTAAAGGAAGAAGAGCTGTACAGGTCTGCTGTGATATACGAGAAGGCCATGAATTTTGTAGAGAGGGTTCATGGCTTGCTTAAAGAAAGGCTGAGGGGTTTTGACCTCGAGGTTTCCATTGACGAAGGGGATCGGGATACCACAGTGGAGGACCACATATTTGTGGCCGAGTACCTGCACAGGAGAGGGATAGATTTTTGGAGCCTGGCTCCCAAATTCCCCGGCGAATTTGAGAAGGCGGTGGATTACAGGGGCGATATAGATAAATTTGCACTGGAGCTTGACAAGCACTGTGCCGTTGCAAGAATGCTTGGAGGCTACAGGTTGAGCCTTCACTCGGGCAGCGATAAGTTCAGCGTATACAGGATTTTCAATGACGCAACCCAGCATAACTTCCATATAAAGACTTCGGGGACCAGCTGGCTGCAGGCTTTGAACGTGATACACGAGAAAGACAGGCAGCTTTTTAAAGAGCTTTACAGGATTGCCCTGGATAACCTGGAGGAGAGCAAAAAGGCGTATAAGATTTCGATCTGCAGGCAGGACTTTGATGAAGGGTTGGATTTGGATAATCCGCAGGTACTGCAAAATCCCAAAGTAAAGCAGCTGCTGCACATATCTTATGGGGTGTTGCTGGATGAGAAGAAGCAAGAAATTTATGATGTATTGAACAGGCATGAGGCTCAACACTACAGATATGTTGCCGACAATATAAAAAAGCATTTGGAGCTTTTAAAATGACATTTTCCCCTTTAGCTGAATTGGGCTGTATTTCCGTTGTAAAGTGGCAATGCAGAACGCGGTAGAATGGCAATCCAGGATGCCTGCAATATGCCCAACCTCAATGGCTGTATGACAATGCGGATGGCATGGGGAGGGCATACAGCGCATAGATTCCATGACTTGACAGGCTGTTGGTGAGATGGTAGAATTCACTAAGAAGATGTACCATATAAAGACAACAGGAAAGCCTGTATATGACAGGCTTTCCTGCTCATCTTTTCTATTTTTAACTCTTCCTTCCCTGATTTTTACAATTTTGGCATACGCCATAAAAATTTATGTCAATGTCATTGACGTCAAACCCTTTTAATTCATGCGGTATCGAAACATCATAGGGTATGGCAAAATCATATACTCGGCCGCACACACGGCATTTAAAATGGCCATGAAGGCGGGTGTTTATGTCATAACGTGCCTCCTTTTCGTTGAGGGACAGGACCTTTACCACTCCTTTATCGGCAAATAAATCCAGGGTGTTATAGATGCTGGTTTTCGAAAGAGTGGGTATCTGGTCCAGCAAATTTTTATAGATGTCATCGGCCGTTGGGTGTATTCGGTTATTGAGCAGATATTCCAGTATCTTAAGTCTTATGGTGGATGGCTTTATATCGTGCTTGATGAGATATTCTTTAAGCCGCTTAATCGTATTCTCCATCTCTCTTTCCTCATCCTTTCGTTTCGCATCCAAGTTTTTGAGCCACTTGTTGGATTGTCCATGGTTTTTGTTCAAATTGGGTTCCGATTGGCTTTTAATATTGGTTCGTGTCCAAGTGGCGCAGTTTATCCTAGCGGCATTTTTAGTATGGTTATTAAATTATTTTTATAACCCATAATCGCGTTGTGCTTACTTTTGCACAATCTTTAAATCTTACAATAGTTATAATTTTGTAACAATTACAATTTTATTATAATTATAAATCGTCATCTTGTCAATATGGTTTTTTATATTTTATGGGTTTGCACGAGTGGCACAGGCACACATGGCACAATTCGGGCATATATTAGCCCAAAGAGATACCTTTTTATGCAAATTCAAATGTGCCTTGGGAGGATTATGGATGGAGCTTTTGCCTTTAAATTTTCTTCCTGTTGGCTGTACAGCAAGGGTGAAGCAGATAAATGCTTGTGGAGCTTTGCGGAGGAGGCTTATGGACCTGGGGCTTGTCACTGGTACTGAAGTTAAGGCTGTACGCAAGAGCCTGTCAGGTGATCCCACTTTGTATGAGATAAGAGGAGCCATGATTGCGCTTCGCTGCGAGGAGTCCTCAAAAATTTTGGTTGAAAGATCCATGTTATAACGGGAGGTGGCTTGTATGGGACTGACAGGGCAGTCGACCGGCCTGGCTATAATGCGCCGTATAGCTCAAGTAAAAGTTCAGTCGTCGGGCGATATAATAGTTGCTTTGGCTGGCAATCCCAATACGGGAAAGAGTACCATATTTAACAGCTTGACGGGGTTAAAGCAGCATACTGGCAATTGGCCCGGGAAGACGGTCACCAACGCCTGTGGACGTTATGGATATGATGGGAAAAACTTCATACTGGTGGATTTGCCAGGTACTTACTCGCTTATGGCCAACTCGCCGGAAGAGGAGGTGGCCAGGGACTTTATATGCTTCGGTAATCCCCATGTAACGGTTGTGGTTGTGGATGCCACTTGCATGGAGAGAAACCTGAATCTGGTATTCCAGATTATAGAGATGACTCCCAAAGTAGTGGTGTGCGTAAATTTGATGGATGAAGCCCACAGGAAAGGCATTCAAGTTGACACAAAGAAGCTTTCGGATATTCTTGGCGTTCCGGTAGTGGGGATCAGCGCACTTAAAAGACAAGGGTTGGATCTTTTAAAGCAATCGGTATGGGAGGTAGCCTGTGGCGGGCGCAGCGTAAATCCCATCAAGATAGAGTATGATGAGGCGATAGAAGACGCGGTGGGCATTGTTGAGCCGCAAATAAGCCGTCTTATAGATAACCTAAGCTGCAGTATAAGCAGCCGATGGCTGGCGCTGCGACTCCTTGAAGGGGATCAAGCTATTGTAGAGGCCTTTAAACTTTATTTGGGGATAGACATCTTTGCGTGGGCTGAACTCAGGGAAAGGTTGCAGAAAGCGCGGGATATGCTTGTGGAGCGGGGCATAACCATTGACCAGCTTGGCGATAGGGTGGTATCCACATTGATCCGCAATGCCGAAGAGATAAGCCGCCAGGTGGTACATCACAAGAAAGGCGCAACCAATAGCATAGATTCCAAAATAGATGACCTGCTTACGTCAAGGGCGTGGGGGATACCCGCCATGCTCTCACTTTTAGGGTTGATGTTCTGGATTACCATCCAAGGAGCCAACTACCCTTCACACATATTGTCCAAGGCGTTTTTTTATCTGGAAAAGGAACTAGCTGAGTTTTTTATGGCTTCTGGTATGCCTCAATGGCTGTACGGCATATTGATCGATGGAGTATATCGAACGCTGTCGTGGGTGGTGTCAGTGATGTTGCCGCCCATGGCCATATTTTTTCCGCTGTTTACCCTGCTAGAGGACCTGGGATATCTTCCACGGGTGGCCTTCAACCTGGACAATTTTTTCAAAAGGGCGTGTGCCCACGGCAAACAGGCCTTGACCATGTGTATGGGGTTTGGTTGCAACGCGGCTGGGGTTGTGTCCTGCCGGATAATCGATTCGCCCAGGGAAAGGCTGATCGCTATAATTACAAACAACTATGTTCCGTGTAATGGGAGATTTCCCACGCTGATCGCTTTGGCGACCATATTTATGGCCGTAGGGACGGGATGGCTTCAAACGGTAGTGGCAACCTTTGCAGTTATGGCTATGATCACGCTGGCGGTGGTTGTAACGCTGTTGACGTCCAAGATATTGTCGCGTACCGTTTTAAAGGGGCTGCCTTCTTCGTTTGTGCTTGAGCTTCCGCCCTACAGGAAGCCACAGGTATGCAAGATTTTGATACGTTCGCTAATGGATCGCACCCTTTTTGTATTAGCCCGTGCTGTTACAGTGGCCGCCCCTGCCGGACTTGTTATATGGGTTATGGGCAATGTAAGTGTAGCAGGAAACAGCCTGTTAAACCATTTTGCGGGATTCCTTGACCCGTTTGCCCGCATGCTGGGGCTGGATGGGTATATCTTGATGGCTTTCATACTGGGCTTGCCGGCTAATGAGATAGTAATACCCATAGTGCTCATGAGCTATGTGTCAGCCGGGACACTGATGGAGCTGGACAGTTTAGAGGCTTTGCATCAGATACTGGTGCAGCACGGCTGGACCTGGCTGACCGCTCTGTGTACCATGTTGTTTTCTCTCAACCACTTTCCTTGTGGTACCACGCTGTTGACCATTCGTAAGGAAACCGGCAGTTGGAAATGGACGCTTATTTCTTTCATGGTGCCTACCATTACCGGAATCGTTTTATGCTTTGTGGTGGCGCAGACGGCTCGCTTGCTGGGGTTGGTTTGAGAGTTTTACCTTGTTGTGGGTAGGGTTTTAAGGAAATTTTTGGCTTATTGTTAAGTCCAGTGAATTATATTGTAGCGTATGGATGAATTATTTTAAGAAACGTGGTAAAATATTGAAGGAAGTATCTGGAGGATTTGTCTGTTACCCCATGGCCGGTGGTGAGTGTATAAACTGCTTGATGGGAATAAAAGCTATAGCGATTATAAAAGATTGCATAAACTTTAAAAGAAGGGGATGAGTTTTAAAGATGGGTGCGAATGAAAAGAGCAGTTCGGATTTGGTAAAGGTATATAAATATGCCTGGGATAAGTACACCGACGAAGAGCTAGGCAGGGTATTTTCCTTTGCTGAAGGCTACAAGGCTTTTATGTCCAAGTGCAAAACCGAAAGGGAATGCGTAAAGGAGTTCATTGCGCTGGCCGAAAGCCATGGTTACCGGAACCTTGAGGAGGTTATGGCGCGAGGGGAGAGACTGAAACCCGGCGATAAGCTGTATGCTAACAACATGGGCAAGACGCTGGTCTTATTTGTTATCGGGCAGCAGCCGCTTGAAAAGGGCATGAGGATTCTGGGAGCCCATATAGATTCGCCCCGCCTGGATCTAAAGCAGAATCCGCTATATGAGGATTCGGGTCTGGCCATGCTTGAGACACATTATTATGGCGGTATAAAGAAGTATCAATGGGTTGCCATACCCCTGGCTATACACGGAGTGGTGGTTAAGAAGGACGGTACGGTCATCGACGTGGTGATTGGCGAAAAAGATGACGACCCGGTTGTGGGGATCTCCGACCTTCTAATCCATTTGGCTGCTGAGCAGATGGAGAAAAAGCTTGCCAGAGGTATTGAAGGTGAGGACCTCAACGTGTGTATTGGTAGTATACCGCTTAAGAGCGACAACAAGGACGAGGGGGAACGGGTCAAGAAGAACATCTTGCGCCTGCTCAATGAGAGGTATGGGATAGACGAGGAGGACTTGGTGTCGGCAGAGCTGGAGGTGGTGCCCGCAGGTCATGCAAGGGATTACGGCCTGGATCGAAGCATGGTCATTGCCTATGGACAGGATGATCGCGTATGCGCCTATACTTCTTTTGAGGCCCTCATGAGGGTGGAGAACCCTGAAAAGACGTGCGTAGCATTGATGGTGGACAAAGAAGAGATAGGCAGCGTAGGGGCAACAGGCATGACATCGAGATTTTTTGAAAACACCCTGGCCGAAATTATGAACCTGATGGGGGATTATAGCGAGCTTAAGATGCGGCGTGCCCTGGCTAGCTCCAAGATGCTATCCTGCGACGTCAGTGCGGGTTTTGATCCGAATTATCCGTCGGTCATGGAGAAGAAAAACGCCGCCTATTTGGGCAAGGGCGTCACGTTTAACAAATACACCGGGGTGCGAGGAAAATCAGGCAGCAATGATGCCAATGCCGAATACATGGCCTATCTTCGTGCCATTATGGATAAGCATGGCGTTACCTGGCAGACCGCTGAATTGGGCAAGGTGGATCAGGGTGGCGGTGGAACCATCGCATACATACTCGCCAAATACGGGATGGATGTAATAGACTGCGGGGTCCCGGTCCACAGCATGCATGCGCCCTGGGAGGTTACCAGCAAGGCGGATATATACGAAGCCATGCGAGGGTATTATGCTTTCCTTGTGGAAGTATAAAGCACAGCACAGTTGCCGCATATAGCGTTTGAAACGGTATCGTGCTTTTGCCCTTTGTAATGCATCTCTGTCGGATATGAGGAAATTGGCGTGCTTGATTTGGAGCGGACTGGACCGATTTGAATTGTATTTTGGGATTGGTGGTCAAAGGCGAAGTAGGCGTATTGGGCCAAAGCGGCGGTGTGTGAAGCAAATGATATTGTCTGGTTAAAGAAAACCGCTCAAAAACAAAAAGGTATCCCTCTCGATTTTTGGTATTGAAGGGATACCTTTTTCATTGAGGTTGAAATGGCCCCAGCTGGGCTACAAATTCTTCAGCGTCCTCTCCCGAGGCCCATACCGTCACCGGCTTCCACAGGGAGAGGGTTAGTATGCCCAGTATGCTCTTGCCGTCCACCACCTGGTTATTGCTCTTTACCTTTACATCGCAGCTGTATTTGGAAGCCAGGTTGACGAAATCACACACCTGGGTGAGCTTCTCGAGCTTTACCTGCCGCTCTATCGTCATGCTGTAGCCCACCTCCTTTTTTACTTAAAGATTATATTCTCGGTTCAATATATTATATACCACTGAATTTGAAATTCAAATATCAATCTTATCCAAAGAATGCACAGAAATTTTGTGCGAGGTATCTGATGAATTTTTTGAGTGGATTGAAGAGGGGCTGAAAAAGCAGCCTTCAAAATAGTTAAATGGCTATTGACTTGTCCCATCAACAATTGTAAAATTTTATACATACAATCGCATAGCCGGTTTGAGTCTTATGGTCCGAAAGGTTAAAAGGGAAAGCGGTGAAAATCCGCTGCAGCCCCCGCTACTGTGAGCGAGGATGAAGCCCTGATATGCCACTGTCCCCAATTGGTTGAACGGGGATGGGAAGGCTGGGCGGAAGATGAATCGCGAGCCAGGAGACCTGCCATAAGACGTGGACAGTTCGCCTTCGGAGGGAAGGTGGAGCGGTATTTTTGTGCCCGGCTGTAGGGTATGAGTTTACCTGATTTTATGCCTTTGTGACCAAAGGCCTACCTCCGTAGGGGGGTGGGCCTTTTTTCATGATAAACAAAAAACTTTAAGCTGAGGAGGATGGTTATGAAAGGCTTGAAAGTTTTGCTTGCCTGGCTGTTGGTGCTTTTGCTTGCTTTTGGGGCTATGGCCTGCTCGAGTGCCGATAATGAGAAACCGCAGGAGCAAGATATTAACAATGACAGCGGTGCATGGCAGGATACTGCGGCCAAAGACGATGCATCCCAGGACAAAGCTGCCGATGCATCGCAGGATACCGAGTCTGAAGATGCTGGCGATGCGGTACAGTTCCCTTTTAAGTTTATCGATTTCATGGGCAGGGAGGTAACCGTCAAAAAGGAGCCCCAGAGAATAGTGTCGCTTGCTCCTTCCATAACCGAGCTGATCTACGCTTTGGGAGCAGGCGACAGGGTGGTAGGCGTCACCGCGTTTGATAATTATCCACCGGAAGTGCAGGATGTGCCCAAAGTGGGCGATTTCAATGGGCCCAACGTCGAGGCCATTATTGCCCAAAAGCCCGATATAATCTTTGCGTCTTCCCTGTCCGGCAAAGACCAGATGGAGTCGCTGCAGCAGTCCACCGGCATTCCTGTTGCGGTGCTGGAAGCCAGAAACATTGAGCAGATATATGAATCCATTCAGCTCATCGGGAAGCTGACGGGCATGCAAGAGAGAGGGCAGGAAGTCATACGGGAGATGCAGAATAAAATTGATGAGATAAGCGGCAAGACAAAGGACCTCCCCAGGGTAAAGGTGTTTTACCTGCTCGACATAAACGGCAACTGGACGGCTGGTAAAGGGTCCTTCATCGATGAGCTGATAACTTTGGCCGGCGGTGAGAACATAGCGGCTGATGCAGGCGGTGAATGGGTACAATACAGCACCGAGGAGCTGGTCAAGAAAAATCCAGATGTTATAATAATGGGTGCATATGCCGGTAAAATAGAGGATGTAAAAAAGGCAGAAGGATACAAGGATACCAATGCCGTAAAAAATGATAAGGTGTTCATGATAAGCAACGACGACATCGTATCCAGGGCTTCCAACAGAATTGTGCTGGGTCTTGAAGAAATTGCCAGGATATTACATCCGGAGGTATTTGAGTAAGGTGAGGGTTAAAAGGAGCGCATATTTTTTGATAGCTTTCCTTGCGTTTATTCTAATGGCCGTATTTTCGATTTCTGCAGGGGCGGTTGATATGCCCCTGCGCAAGATTTTGGATGTCTTCCTGGGCAAGGGTGATGAGGCTTCCAGGACGATAATTCTTGCTTTGAGGCTTCCCAGGGTGATTGAGGCGGCCGTGGTGGGTATGGGGCTTTCAGTGGCAGGGGCTTTCTTCCAGGGGCTGCTGAGAAATCCGATGGCTGATCCGTATGTGCTGGGGATATCGTCGGGCGCGGCCCTTGGCGCCACCATAGCCATAGTGCTAGGATTTGGGATATTGGGCCTTAATGCCATGGCGTTTATCGCCTCGCTCATGACTGTGTTTTTTGTATACGCCATATCCAAAGTGGGCGGACGAATATCCATGACCACCATGCTGCTGGCCGGGATAGCGGTAAGCGCTTTTATGTCGGCTGTCATATCCCTTATGATGCTGCTCAACCACGGCGAGCTGTCAAGGATAATCTTTTGGACCATGGGCGGTTTCAACCTTACTAGCTGGGAAGACGTGATGTTTTCAGTACCGGTGATAGCTATTGGCTCCTTTGCGCTGTATACCTTTTCAAGGGATGTGAATGCCATATTGACCGGGGAAGAGGTGGCCGAGCATCTTGGGGTAAATACCGAGCTGGTCAAAAAGGTGGTGCTTGCGCTTGGTTCGCTGGTGACTGCTACTGCCGTATCGGTTGGGGGAGTCATAGGGTTTGTTGGCCTTATCGTGCCTCATATATCCAGGCTGATGGTAGGGGCAGATAACAGGGTACTGGTGCCCTTCAGCGCCATATTCGGGGCAACCTTTTTGCTCTTTGCCGATGTGGTGGCAAGGGTGATATTGAAGCCGGTAGAGGTGCCCATAGGTATAATCACGGCGGCCTTTGGGGGCCCGTTTTTCCTGTACCTACTGATAAAAAACAGAAGAAAAGGCGAAGGAATGTGATGCCATGGCCATTCTAAAGGTAGAGAGGTTGCGATTCGCGTACGGGGCAGTGGAGGTATTAAAGGGGATAGACCTTAGCATAGAGAGGAATATGGTGCTGGGCATAATAGGAGCCAATGGCAGCGGCAAGACCACGCTTCTCAAGAACATATCGGGGTATTTGAGGCCGGCTTACGGCAGCGTATCCATACTGGGGAAAAATATCATGGATTACGGCATAAAGGAGAGGGCAAGGTATATCGGATACGTTCCACAGGACGGGGTGTATGACTTCGAATTTACCTGCTATGACATAGTGATGATGGGCAGGATGCCGTATCTTAGGCGTTTCCAAACTGAAACAAAACAGGACAGGGACATCGTAAAAGAGTGCATGGAGGCGACCAATACTTGGCATTTTAAGGACAGAAGCATAAGGCATTTGAGCGGTGGGGAAAGGCAGCGGGTGTATATAGCCCGGGCTCTGGCTCAAAGGCCAAAGATTTTGCTGATGGATGAACCGGTATCCCACCTGGATATAAGGTATCAAATCGAGATACTGTCACTTGTGAGGGGTCTGGCGTCTACAGGCTTGCTGGTAATCGTCGTGCTTCACGATATAAACCTGGCATCCGAATTCTGCGACGAGATCCTCATAATGAAGGAAGGACAAATGATAGCTTGCGGGCCTCCCGCTGAAGTATTGACGCGGGACAACATGATGTCAGCCTTTTCGGTGGATGCCAGCATAGTTGAAAACCCGGTTTCGGGGAAGCCCTATGTGATCCCCTATTTGGGTATGGGCAATAAAGGAAAGTGGTGAAATGAGGGTCAGCATATGCCTTCATTATGGCCGCCTGAGTCTATCCTGTGAATAACGAAGATGATATGTGAAGGTAATGTGCTTGCTTTGACGCTTATCTCCTGTGGGACGAGGGTATGTAAAAAGCTGGTCAGTGAGCGTTTTTTGTGACCAGCTTTTTGTTTTTCCATCTGCCGGATAAATAGTAAGTGATGCTCATGGTCATGGAGATTATGGAGCTTATGGCTATGGCCATCCATATGCCATCTACTCCCAGGGTTTTGAATGATGACAGGTAGCGGGCCAGCGGAATCCTTATAAGCCACAGGGACACAATCGAGAAAACCATGGTGGGCAGCGTATCACCTGCACCTCTCAGTATGCCGTTGGTGACAAACATCAGAGAAAAGGGGATGTAGGAGATTCCTACAATTCTCAAGTACCTGCTGCCTATGTCCAGCACATGGGGAGCACTGGTAAAGATCTGCAGAATGGCTCCGGGGAACGCCATTACCAGTATGACGATTATAGCGGTGATGCCCCCCGCCAGTATGTTGCCCCATTTGAATACTTCCTTAACCCTTTCATGCTTCTGGGCTCCCAGGTTTTGGCCTGTAAGTGCCGATGTGGCCAGTCCCAGAGACATGGCGGGCATATGGGCAAACTGGTCCAGCCTAGAGGTGGCGCCAAAGGCCGCTACCGCATTGGAGCCAAAAAGGTTTATTATGCCCGTCATCATGGTCAGCCCCATGGACACCACTATTTGCTGGATGCCGGCAGGCAGCCCTATCTTGATAAGCTTCCATGCCAGATCGCGGTCAAACTTGAAATTCTTAAAGTCGGGCTTGATAAGGTGGTTGTTCTTGATGAGAAATCTAAACACCAGCAAAAACGACAGCGCCTGCGATAGTATGGTCGCCAGGGCAGCTCCGGCGATGCCCATTCTGGGGATGAAGCCAAACCCGAAGATGAGCAGGGGATCCAGTATGATGTTAGCGATTGTGGCGATAATTAGGAATTTGACCGGCGTTTTGGAATCCCCCAGGCCGTTTAGCACGGAGCTTACCACGTTGTAGCCAAATGTAAATACAAGGCCCAAAAGGTATATATTCAAGTATTCTACTGCATAGCCGAGAATGTCCTCGGGGGTATTCAAGAGCATGAGCACCTTTCGGCTGAAAATAAGCCCCAAGCCTGTAAATACAACAGCGGCTATCCCTAAGAGAAAAAACGAGTTGTTTATGGTCCTTGAAATCATGCCGGTATCTTTGGCGCCTGCATACTGTGATACTAGGACGGAGGTGGCCATGGTGATGCCCATGACCATGGATATCAATACAAAGGTGATGGGAAAGCTTACCGATACGGCGCCCAGGGCTTCTGGCCCCAAGAACTGTCCCACCCATATGCTGTCAACCGTGTTGTAAAGCGCCTGAAAGACGTTGCCCAAAAGCAGGGGTGACGAAAAGGTGATAAGGTGCTTTACGATGCTTCCTTCTGTGAGATCTCTTCCTATCGTTTTGGACATATCGCTTTCTCCCTCGAGTTTTATACAGTGGATTCGAAGTAGTCTTTTACATTATAAATTAGAATCTCTTTGCTGTCAAACGCTTTGTAAAGTTGAATATATTTTGCTTCAAGTGATTATATATATATTATAAACCATATTATATATAACAGGGTGATTTTATAGGGCTATATTCCTACCGCTATTTTGTCAGGTTCCAAGTTAATTTTTTTGAAGGAATTTAGAGATGAATATAGAATTTATAGAAGTTGAAAAGAATTGTGAAACTTTATTTCGGAATCGTTTTCCTGTCTCATTTTTATTTTTTGCGTAATTGGAGGATTGGGGATGATAGGGGATATGAATTTCGATATGGAGGAAGTACCGAAGCAAAATCTTCAGAAATTTGATAAGGAAATACGCCTATCATGGGAACGCTGTAAAGACAGCGGTTTGACACCTCAAGATTTGCCCAGAATAAGGACAGTGTCTAAGCTTGAGTTGAATGACATAATAAGACAAAATCAAACCCTTATCGATTTCGCACTTCCATATATGAAAAAGATAAAGAGCATTATTCCTCAACAAAATAGCGTCGTACTTCTGTGCAACAAGGACTGTGTCATATTTTATAGGCTTGGGGATGCACCTGAACTTGCTAAGCTGGGAATTGAAAAGCGGCATATAGTAAGCGAAGGCAATATGGGAACCAATTGCCTGGGAACATGTATAGCCACACATAAGCCGATTGCTATATTTGGCAGCCAGCATTTCCTGGTGGTCTTTAAGGACTGGGCAGGGGTTGCTGCTCCCATCCACGGCATGGATGGCAGGATTTTGGGGGCTTTAGGCATTTATATGAGAGAGGAAGACGCCAATTATGGAATGTTAGGGATGGCCCTTTTGGCTGTCAAGGGGATAGAGGATCAGCTAGGCTTAAGCGGCAAATATGCGGAGTTGGAGGCTTTCAACCGCAGATTGTTTGAGTTTAATAGCGATATCGTCAATACTGCTTCTATGCTGTCCCATGAGATCCGCAACTCGTTGTCCACCATAAGTGCATACGTACAGCTGCTACAGCTTGAAAAAGTGCTGGATACGCTGAAAGCGGATAAGATACTGACAGAGGTTACGAGGGTAAACAAGATCCTGAACGACTTTAAGAGCTTGACCAGGCCATCACAGCTGAAATTCGTGAGACACTCGCTAAACGAGTTGCTTCGCTATGTGGTTGACCTGATGCTTGCCAAAGCCCGTATAGGGAAAGTGGATATAAAACTCATGATGCCTGAGCAAGATGTGTTTGCAAAGGTGGATAAGGGGTCTATTCAACAGGTGTTTATCAATTTAATTGAAAACGCCATACAAGCCATGGAAAACGGAGGTACCCTTACAATAAGGCTTTTGAGAGATGATCGATCTGGCATGGCGTTGATTGAATTTGAGGACACAGGGGTGGGGATCCCCGAAGAAAACCTTTCTGAGATATTTAAACTTTTTTACACCACAAAAAAGGATGGCAGCGGTCTGGGACTGACCCTATGCAAGAATATCATAAAAAATCATAATGGGAATATCAGGGTGCAGAGCAAGGTAGGCGTGGGGACGAAATTTGTCATCGAATTGCCGTATGTAGAGTAGTACATAAACAGGGATATGAATATGGGGGCAAAGTATGGATGTTAAGGCTTTAAAACGGCTTATACTTGTAATATTGGCCTGCATGCTGGTGGCGGGGGCGGGATTGTTATACTATGGCAGCATTGCACGGCCGGGAGCCGATGCAGAGCTGTTGAAAGCCAGCGCGGGTTTAAACTGGTATCGTATAGCTGCCGTATTTGACCCCGAGCAGGCAAAGCTCAGCTGTACACAAACGGTGGAGTATAGAAATAACCATGATGTGGAGTTTGACAGGCTTTATTTTCACCTTTATCCCAACGCCTTCAGGGATGAAAAGCGCGTTCCTTTTTTTGCTGAGGAGAAGCGAAGGGCATATCCAAATGGCTTTTCGCCTGGCTGGCTTGATATAGAACAGGTTATGGTAAATGGGAATCCGGTTGAGTTCAACATTGGAGGTTATAGCGGCGATATACTCAGCATTGTGTTAGAGACGCCTTTGAAACCTGGTCAAATGGCCAAAATTAATATGGTATATACCGTAAAGCTTCCCAATTGCATTGGCAGGTTTGGATATGGACAGCACACCTTCAACGTCACCAATTGGTATCCCATTGCATGTGTATATGACCATACCGGATGGAATATCGATCCCTATTATCCAGTGGGGGACCCGTTTTACAGCGATGCGGCAAATTACCAGGTGAAGATTGAAGCGCCTTCTGGTTACACCATAGCCGCCACAGGGAAAGCTATCAACGTAAAGGCTGAGGGAGATTATAAGGTATGGGAATTCAAAGCGCTGGCTGTTAGGGATTTTGCCTGGATTGCTAGTAGAGATTTTGAAGTCGTATCCCGCAGCGTGGATGGCATCACGGTCTACTCATATTTTTTGCCGGACAGCAGGGGTGGAGGAGAAAAAGCCCTAGACTGTGCTGCAGCGGCCATTGAGATTTTCAATCGCCGTTTTGGGAGATATCCTTACAGCCATCTGGCGGTAGTGCAGTCGGATTTCTTTGTAGGGGGTATGGAGTATCCGTGTCTCGTCATGATAGACCAAAGCCTGTATGGCCGAGACCAGCAATGGCTGGAGTATGTCACGGTACACGAAACAGCGCATCAGTGGTGGTATGCAGTGGTGGGCAATGACCAGATAGATGAAGCATGGCTGGATGAAGCGCTGACCGAATATTCGACGATACTTTACTATGAAAACAGGTATGGCGAGGATGTGGGGAAAGAAGTCTATGACAACGTCATAGTCAATGGCAAATGTTCCTACCTACAAAAATATCATGTTCAGGGGCTAGAACATACAATCGATCAACCGGTGTATAGATTTACTGACTGGCTTACATATGATTTGGTGGTGTATGGAAAAGGGGCTAGCCTGTTCAATGACCTTCGCCGGGCTGCAGGCCATCAAAAGTTTTACGGCATTCTGCAGAGGTATTATGAGGATAATAAGTTTAAAAATGCAACTGCTGCTCAATTGATAAAGGCTTGCGAGCAAGTGACAGGCAAATCGTGGAATGACTTTTTCGAAAAGCGCTTGAAATCGCTGAATTGGTAGCAAAAATCCATTTTATTCTATTTGATTTTTTGGCTGAAAAGCGCTATACTTATTTAATGTTAAAATCTACTTGACTAAAAGGGGTAGATGGATATGGCCTTGCTGGATTTCCAGTGCAACAAATGCGGAAAGAAGTTTGAAGAGCTGGTGTTTGGGGGCAATTGGGATAAGGTAAAATGTCCGGAGTGCGGAAGCAATGACCTAAAGCGGATCTATGAAGGCAAGTGTTATTTCGGGATGAGCGGCAGTTCTTCCGGTTCTGGTGGATGTTCCGGTTCCAGGTGTTGCAGCTGCAGTGGCTGTGGTCATTGATGCTAACAATATTTTTTTGTGTAAAAATTGGACAAACCTGTTTTTTTAACTGGAGTTAATATAAATGTAACTATATTTAAATTTAAAAAACAAAATATTGTGGTAAAATAACAAGTGCAATTGATTCCATGTAGAGCAATTGCAGGTTCAGTCGGTATAGGGTAGGAGGTGAAGTTCCTTTCCGGGGCGGGAAAGGAACGCATAGTTGGAGAAGCTAGTAATACGTGGAGGGAAAAGGTTAATAGGTAGTGTAAAGGTGAGTGGCGCTAAAAATGCTGCGGTGGCTGTTATCCCCGCTGCTTTGCTGACCGACGAAACCTGTGTCATAGATAACCTGCCATACATCGATGATGTCATAATGCTAGCCGAAATTCTAAAGCAGATGGGGGCGCAGGTGACTCTGGAGCCTAAGGGGCGTATAACCATAAATGCGGCCGGAGTTAGCAGCTGCCGGGCAGATTATGACTTGGTCCGGCGCATGAGAGCTTCTTATTATCTTCTGGGAGCGCTTTTGGGACGATTTGGCAGGGCAGAGGTAGCCTTCCCCGGCGGCTGTGAGATAGGGGCGCGTCCTGTGGACCAGCATATCAAGGGATTTCAGGCACTGGGTGCTGATGTGTCCATAGGTCACGGGCTTATAAAGGCATATGCGGAGAAGCTGGTGGGTAATGAGGTATATCTGGACGTGGTGAGCGTGGGCGCCACCATCAATATAATGCTGGCCGCTGTCAAAGCCGAGGGTACTACTACCATAGTGAATGCTGCCAAGGAACCCCATGTGGTGGATGTGGCAAACTTCTTAAACTCGATGGGCGCCAACATTAAAGGTGCGGGTACTGATACCATCAAAATAAAAGGTGTAGAGAAGCTGCACGGGTGTGAATATACCATAATACCTGATCAGATAGAGGCAGGTACTTTTATGATTGCCGCCGCTGCCACACGAGGGGATGTAAAGATAACAGGGGTTATACCCAAGCACCTCGAAGCCGTTTCAGCTAAGCTGCTTGAAATGGGTATGTATGTGGAAGAAGGAGACGATTATGTAAGGGTAATAGGTACGGGACGCCCCAGAAAGGCCAACATCAAGACCCTCCCTTATCCGGGATTCCCCACTGATCTTCAGCAGCCCATGTCGGTGTTGTTGAGCGTGGCAGAGGGCACCAGCATCATCACCGAGAATGTGTGGGAGTCCAGATATCGCCATGTGGAAGAGCTGCGCCGTATGGGAGCAGTCATAAAAGTGGAGGACAGAAATGCCATAATTGAAGGGGTTGAAAAGCTCACCGGTGCGCAGGTTGAAGCCACTGATTTACGGGCGGGTGCAGCCTTGGTCATTGCGGGGTTGATAGCCGAGGGAGTGACTGAGGTTACAAACGTCAAGCACATAGACAGGGGATATGAGCGTTTGGAAGAAAAGTTGCGCAGCCTGGGAGCCGATATTGAGAGGGTCAGCGACCAGAACGACAAAATAGCCAGGCTGAAGTTGGTTGGCAATTGACGTATTCTAAAAGGCGTGTTGAGTTGTGAAGCTTGAAGGCAGATGCCGATGTCTTTAATTGCAAGCTGAGGGATATGAAGTCGAAAAATATAATTATAAGGCATGTTTAAGATAAGATGAGCCGTACATGGAAATGGGTGTACGGCTCATCTTTTTATGAGTTGACGGATAGACCGCTTGTATTTTGAGGTATCGTCTAAACAATAGCGTTTTGATAACCGCGTGCTATAATCCCGTGCTGTAGTCCGTTTATGTGCCAGTATCTATATATGTGCAAATTGACGAGGGCCTATCTCATATAAATTATTGCCTCGGGCATCTATAGCTACCAGAAGAGGCATGTCTTCGACTTCCATACGGTAAATGGCTTCGGGGCCTAAGTCCTCAAAGGCCACTGCATCCACTTTTTTAATACACGAGGCGATCAGGGCACCGGCACCGCCTACTGCTGCCAGATACACGGCACCGTGTTTTACCATGGACTCGATTACCTGAGCAGAGCGAGGGCCCTTTCCTATCATGGCTTTGAGCCCATGTTCAAGCAGCAAGGGAGTGTATACATCCATCCGGCTGCTGGTGGTGGGGCCGCAGGAGCCTATGATGAGGCCCGGCCTTGCCGGGCATGGGCCAGCGTAGTATATCACCTGGTCCTTTAGCTCGATGGGCAACGGTTTGCCTTCTTGCAGTAGATGGTATATTCTTTTGTGCGCTGCATCCCGCGCGGTGATTATGCTGCCTCTCAAATATATTGTGTCACCTGCTTTGAGGGAATTGAGCTCTTCATGGATTACCGGCGCATGAAAGATCTTTTTTGTTTCCATGGGATTGACCTCCTGTTGAATATGACTGCGTTTGTACCAAAATGCCGGTCACAGCAAGGCGGTCACAGCAGGGCTTCGCTGTGCCGCGCGGCATGGCACTGTATGTTTACCGCCACCGGCAGGCCTGCAATATGTGTGGGGTAGGTTTCAATGTGCACGGCCAGTGCTGTTACCGTCCCGCCCAGCCCCTGAGGACCAATGCCCGTGTTATTTATGGCTTGCAGCATCTCTTCTTCCAGCTGCGCTACCAGCGGATCCGGGTTATGCTGACCGGCTGGGCGCAGCAGCGCCTTCTTTGCCATATATGCCGCCTTTTCCATGGTGCCACCTATTCCAACCCCCACTATGATGGGAGGGCAGGGGTTACCTCCGGCGTCAATTACAGTTTGCAATATGAACTCTTTTATGCCTTCCAGGCCATCGGAGGGCTTCAGCATCTTGAGCCGGCTCATGTTTTCGCTGCCAAAACCTTTGGGTGCGACTGTTATCTTGAGCTTATCGCCGGGGATTATTTCGGTATGTATTATGGCGGGGGTGTTATCGCCAGTGTTTATTCTCGTTATGGGGGAGAGTACCGATTTTCTTAAATACCCCTCTATATAACCTCGACGCACCCCTTCATGTACTGCCTCATAAAGGTCTCCTCCGACTATATGGACGTCCTGCCCGATTTCAAGAAACACCACAGCCATACCGGTATCCTGACATATGGGCAGCTTGAGCTCTTGGGCTACACGAAGGTTTTGGAGGATCTGGTCTAGGATGTTTTTCCCATGGGGCGAGGCCTCCTGCCGTTTAGCTTTTTCAAGCAGGGCTTTTACGTCATCCCCCACGTTATAACAGGCTTCTATGCACAGGCGTGCAACAGTATCGATTATCTCGCTTACATGTATTTCTTTCATGGTTTTACGGCGTAAAGGCAAAAATTTTTGAAAATCGGAAGAGGGAAACGCCATCCTCCTTTCGAATCTATTAAAGTGGCTTGTCTATATTCTAGCAGTTTTATGCGGGAAATACAAACGGCAACTTTGTGTATGGTGGCGGCCATCTTGCAGAGATGAAAAGGGTTTTTGATAAAATCAATAGCAATGCATCCCCGTTATGTATTATAATAAGCAGTGGTTGGCGCTTGTTGATGTTGTTTCGGAACGGTATGCATGGAGCCGTTTTGGAGTACCATTGAGGGCTGTAAAAGGGCGCGGCTGCTGATGTGCTGTAAAAGACGATAGCTTGATTGAACAAAAGAGGGAGAGATGGACGGGATGGGTTTTAGGGTATGTTCGCTTTCCAGCGGTAGTGACGGCAACGCCACTTATATAGGCACCAGCCGTACAAACATATTGGTAGACGTAGGCTTGACTTTGAAGGATACCATCGATGCCCTTCAAAGCATTGATGTGTCACCGTACGACCTGGATGCGATTCTTATATCCCACGAGCATGTAGATCATATAAGGAGTGCAGGGGCGCTGTCAAGGAAGTTTGACATACCCGTATATGCCAACCAGGAGACGTGGAAAGCCATGCAGCAAAAGGTAGGAGATATCGCTTCCCATAACGTTCGGATATTCTATACCGGCATGGATTTTTATATAAATGATATAAATATTCAATCCTATGCTGTACCCCATGATGCGGCTGAGCCAGTGGGCTTTTGCTTTTATAGCGGCAATAAAAAGATTAGTATTGTCACCGATTTGGGGCATACTAACACTAGCATAATCAAGATGGTACAGGATTCGGATTTGATTTTGCTGGAGGCAAATCACGATGTACATATGCTGCAGATGGGGCCTTATCCCTGGCCTCTTAAAAAGCGCATTATGGGGAAGTATGGCCACCTGTCCAACGAGCAGGCCGGTATGGCTTTGGTAGAAATGCTTAAGGATAGAACTATGTATGTTCTTCTGGCGCATTTAAGCCAGGAAAACAATTTGCCTGCGTTGGCCTATGAGACGGTGACCAGTATACTTGTCTCAAATGGCATTAAGCCAGGGAAAGACGTGGTGATAGATTTGACGTACCGCAACGGTATAAGCAGCTTTTACCATATAGAGTAATCTTAAAAAGTATAAGGGGGAATGGGGGTGATACTTCAAAAGGGAAGACGAGGAGGAAAATTTCGTGAGAGGGATAAGGATTGCTGCTCTAATGGTTGCACTATCAGGGATTTTGTTTTTGACCAATGCCTGTGGATGGGGCTGGTCTGCGTCTCCTAAAGAAAAGTATGACTATGAAAAGCGGCAAAGGGAGCTTTCACAGCGAGAACTTACACAGCAGGAATCCACGCCGGCTCCCATTCAGCAGAAGAACGCTGCCCAAGAAACTTCTATATCTCAAGTTGTGAAAAAGGTGATTCCATCGGTGGTGGGGATTTCGACTGTACATACTGCCAGGACCACGGTGTGGGATGATACTCAGGTAATAGAAGGGGTGGGGGCGGGCGTCATCGTGCATCCCACAGGCTATATCCTGACCAATGACCACGTAGCAGGGGGCAATCCCACCCATATAACAGTAATACTTGAAAACGGTGATGAGCTGGAAGGGCGTACCCTGTGGTCCGACCCTACTCTGGACCTGGCCATCGTAAAGGTGGACGCTGAAAATTTACCGGCTGCTGCCCTGGGGGACAGCGATCAACTGGAGGTGGGGGATACCGCCATTGCCATTGGTACCCCGCTGGGCCTGCAGTTTCAGCATACTGTAACGGCCGGAATCATCAGCGCGCTCAACCGCACGGTACAGGTTCCGACCGAGCGAGGACAGAATTTCATGGAAGACCTTATCCAGACCGATGCCTCCATCAATCCCGGCAACAGCGGTGGCCCGTTGGTCAATATGAGAGGTGAAGTGGTGGGCATCAACACCATTAAGGTGACCAGCGCTGAAGGCATAGGCTTTGCCATTCCCATCAACGTTGCCAAGCCGGTTATCGAACATTTTATAAAGGAAGGTTCGTTTGTTACTCCGTATATTGGGATAGTGGGTTTTGACAGGGAGATGGCCCGTTACTTCAAGCAAGATCAGAACATACAGGAAGGGGTATATGTGGTGGATATCGATGAGCGAGGGCCGGCCTATAAGGCCGGGGTCAGGGTTGATGATATCATAACCCGTGTGGGAAACAGGAAGGTCACCAAGATGCTTGACCTGAGGAGTGCAATTTATTCATATAAAGTGGGCGATAGAGTCAGCATGGAGATCATAAGAGGTGGAAAGAGGCGTACTGTTACCATGGTGTTACAGCCAAAGCCCGAGATATAGATGATTATTGAGTGGGGGAGGGGTATTTATGAGTTTATATGATGATGAACGGCTTGATGATGGACAGCAGAGGTGGCCCACTGTCCTGGGGAGTAATTCTCTCTACCTTATTGTGCTGGTATTGATGATCGCGATATCCAGCATCGTGTTTGGCCTTTTTAGCCCAAAGGGTATGAATACAGAGCGCTGGCTTATTGCTACTCTTATCATGGAAGTAGCGGTGATAGGCATTCCGCCTTTGATATATCTCGTGGTCTCCGGGATGAATATAAAACATGTGGCCAGGATAAATCGGGTCAGGGGCGTGGAGTTGCTGCTGGTTTTAGGCATGGCGGTGTTCGGATATGCAATTGTAGGATTTATCAATATGGTGTGGTATTCGATACTCAGCCGCATCGGTAACCCTGTTGAGCCAGTTTTCCCGTCAATTAAAACGGGCAGACAGTACATAATAGCCATAATAGCTATGGCTGTGACGCCTGCACTGGTCGAGGAGTTTTTGTTCAGAGGGGTGATCTTGAGAGGATACGAACGATTTGGGGCATTGACGGCTGTGGTTGTAAGCGGCGTTCTATTCGGGTTGCTTCATCTGAACCTAGTTAACCTTCCTGCCATCATATTTTTGGGGATTATGATCGGTTATGTGGTCGTACGCACCGATTCCATCTTTTCCGGGATGCTGTATCACTTCATTCAGAATTTCCTGTCCATATCGCTTTTATTTTTACAGGAAATTGCGCAAGGCTCCTTGGGAGATGAAGTGGCCATACAGTACAATGTAGAGCAAATGCCGCCTGAGCTTTTGGTTACCACCATAGCGGTGTTGGGCATAATAGCCTTTTTATGCGTGGGCCTTTTTGCTGCCTGCGTAAGCTCATTGCATCGCATCACCCATGGCAAGGAGAGGATTCGAAGTTTAATGCTTGGCGAGGCGAAAGGCCTCTCTCTAAAAGAGATGTGGCCTGCTATAGTTGCAGGGGTCATAGTGATTGTCGATGCGTGTGTAAGAATTGTCGAAATGGTCCGAAACGTTCAATAGGAGTCAAAATTCACAATTTGTTCATACACTGGGTACAAACTTTTGATATAATGTTAATGGTTGAAGTATAATCATTTAAAATCGCAAACAGGGGGGATATAATTGATTCAGGTTATAGACGTGACCAAACGGTATGGCCAGCACGTAGCGGTGGACCATATCAACTTTACCGTTGAAAAAGGCGAGATACTGGGCTTTTTGGGGCCAAACGGTGCTGGCAAGACTACGACAATGAACATTATAACCGGATACATTTCAGCAACCGAAGGCACTGTAAAAGTAGATGGCTTTGATATTCTGGATGAGCCTGAAGAAGTCAAAAAGAGGATAGGGTATATGCCCGAGTTTCCACCGCTGTATATGGACATGACGGTGCAGGAGTATCTGGATTTTGTGAGCGATATCAAGAAGATAGACAGGGCAACCAAGAAGAGGAGCATGGAAAAGATCATGGACCTGGTCAAAATAGGCGATGTACGCAAAAGGCTCATAAAGAACCTTTCTAAAGGATACAAGCAGAGAGTGGGGCTGGCACAGGCTTTGATCGGCACGCCACCGGTTCTCATATTGGACGAGCCGACGGTGGGCCTTGACCCCAAACAGATCATAGAGATTCGAAGCCTCATCAAGGAGCTTGGCAAGGAGCACACCATCATATTGAGTTCACATATCCTTCCGGAAGTCAGCGCCATTTGCGGACGAGTAATTATAATAAACAAAGGTAAGATAGTTGCAAGCGATACGCCAGAGAATCTGTCTAAGCGTTTGAGCAGTGCGGGCAGGCTTTCATTGCGGGTGGCCGGCCCAGAAAAGCAGGTATTGAAGCTGGTCAGGGAGCTTGAGGGCGTCAAAAACGCTGAAGTACAGGGGGTTAAAGAGCCCGGTACGGTGGACATACTGGTGGAAGCTGAAAGGGATATCGATATACGAAGGCCGCTGTTTTATGCTTTGAGCCGGGCAGAATATCCCATCCTTTATATGAGGTCGGTCGATTTGACGCTTGAGGAGATATTCCTGCAAGTAACAACTGAAGAAAGGGAGGTTTCCTGATGCTGGCTGTATTCAAGAGGGAATTAAAAGCGTATTTTGCATCGCCAACAGGGTATATTTTCATGGGCTTTTTCCTGCTGATATGCGGCATATTCTTTGCGTTCTCCAATCTGCTCACCGGCAGCCCCAATTATCTAAGCGTGTTGAGCAGCATAACGTTTGTGTTTTTGATAGTGGTGCCGGTTCTTACCATGAGGTTGATGTCGGAGGAGAGCAGGCAGAAGACTGATCAGCTGTTGCTTACCAGCCCCCTGAGCGTTACGGGGATAGTGCTGGGCAAGTATTTTGCTGCTGTAGCCGTATTTTTGCTCACACTGTTGATCACCTGTCTGTATCCCATTATTTTGAGCTTTTTTGGAACCATTGCCGTTTGGGAAATAGTGGGTGGATATATTGGATTTTTCCTGCTGGGAGCGGCCTTTATATCTATAGGATTATTCATCTCTTCGTTGACTGACAATCAGGTGATTGCGGCGGTTGTAACGTTCAGCGCGCTATTGTTTATATGGATTTTAGATTGGGTAATACAGGGACTTCCGACCGATAGGATTTCAGGCATAGTGTTTGCGTGCGCCCTGGTAGTAGGAGTGGCAGCGCTGGTGTATTTTACCACCAGGAACATATTTGTAAGCGTTGCAATTGCTGTCATCGGCTTTGGTATTATAGCAGGCGTATATTTTGCCAACGAATACTTCTTTGATGGGTTTATTGTGAGGACCCTTGAATGGTTCTCTTTGCTTAAGAGGTACGAAAACTTTATGATGGGTATTTTAAGCTTGAGCCCGATTGTTTATTATATTACCTTTTCAGCTGTATTTCTATTCTTGACTGTACGGGTAATTGAAAAGAGAAGGTGGAGCTAACCAGAAGGGGGAGACGAAATGAAGAAGTTTCTTGGATTCAATTTTAGATCTGTAAAGGAATCCTTTAAAAGCAAGAAGTTCAAATACGGTGGATACGCTACTTTGATGGTGGCCGTTGTCATTGCCATTGCCATAATCATCAACCTGATTGTGGACCAGATCACCTGGGAAGTTGACCTGACGCAAAACCAGATGTACTCTCTGTCCGAGCAGACCAATAAGGTGCTGGATAACCTCAAACAGGATGTCAAGATCATCGGCCTTTATGAGACCGGTGAGGAAGATAAGACGGTGCTGGAAATCATAGAGCGCTATCAAAAACGCTCAAAGAGGATTAGCTTTACTACTGTTGATCCCGAGAGATATCCGCAGTTGCTTACAAAGTACAAAAAAGGCGGCGAATCGCTGAATGCCGGAAGCTTGATCGTAGAGAGCGGAGACAAGTTCAAGGTGATCGATCGCTATGACCTGGTAAACTATAGCTACAACCAGTATTCTGGTCAGTGGTATGCTCAGTCTCTGGCTGTGGAGCAGCGCCTCACAGGGGCTATATTGTATGTGACGGCTGAAGAGCTCCCTGTGGTATATACGCTGGTAGGCCACGGTGAGGATTCAATTCCTTACGATGTGAGAAAGCAGCTTGAATTGGAGAACTACACTATAGAGGATTTAAACCTTGTTACCCAAGATTCGGTGCCCGAGAAGGCACATGCTCTGGTAGTGCTTTCGCCCAAGAGGGATATTACAAAAGAGGAAGAGGAAAAGATCAGGAAATATTTAGAAAATCAGGGTAGAGCGATATTCTTTATACAGAATTTGAATGAGGAGCTGCCCAACTTTGAGTCGCTGCTCAAGAGCTATGGTGTGGCACTGCAGAGAGTTGTGGTGGTAGAGGGGGATGCCAATATGCACTATCCCGGCAATCCTCTTTATATAATACCCAACATGGAGAGCCACAGCATTTTGAACCCACTCAAATCCGGGCAGATGTACGTGTTTGCGCCTCAGTCGCAGAGCATAGAGATTCTGGAGATGAAGAGGCGGACGCTGGAGATAGAGCCCTTGCTGGTCACTTCAGACAAGGCATGGGCCAAAACCAACCTGGAGGCTACTACCATAGAGAAAGAAGAGGGGGATTTGGAAGGACCGTTTAACATTGCGGTTGCCATCACGGATAAGATATACGAGGATAATGAGACCAAGGAGACTAGGCTGGTAGTGGTAGCCAATACTAATCTGCTAAACAGCCAGCTGGTTTCGCAGGTGCCGGGCAACGTCAATTTCCTGCTCAACAGCCTTAACTGGCTGCAGGACAGGGAGGAGAACATATCGATACGGCCCAAGAGCTTGACAACCTCACGCCTTAGAATATCGGCTTATCAGCAGCTTATATTCTCAGGTATAGTTGTAATACTGATTCCTCTCATCGTGCTGGCTTCAGGGCTTACAGTATGGTTGAGGAGGAGGCATCTATGAAGAAGAGACAGCGAAGCATACTCTCACTAGTGGTGGTGCTGGCAGTGCTGGTCGGTGCGTATTTTTACGTGAGCAACCGGCCAAAAAAGCAGGCTGAGGATAATAAAACCATAGAGATATGCAAAGTGCCCAAAGAGGACATCGTCAAAATGGTGCTGGAATCACGGGATGGGACTACCTTGACGTTTGAAAAGAAGGATGACAAGTGGACGGTGGACTATCCCCATCCTGTGGTTTTGGATCAGACAAGCGTCGATGATATAGCTTACAGCTTTGCCAGCCTGTATGCCGAGAGGATAATAGATGAAAATCCTAAGGACCTATCGGTGTATGGCCTGGATAAGCCGGCTGTTGTTGCCAGGGCTTTTCTGAAGGACGGCACCCAGAAGGTATTGTATCTCGGCAACAAGACGCCGTCAGGCAATACCTACTATTTGATGGCTGAGGGGGACCCAAAGGTTTATTCGGTGTGGATGAATCATGGCGAGCATTTCAGCTACAAGCTTTCGGATGTGCGTGAAAAGGACCTGACTGAGATTAAAACCCAAGAGCTGACCTACCTTAAAATAGCTAAAAAGGGTAAGCCTACCATTGAAATAGAGATGAATGATGAGCAGTCGAAGGATGAAGCCCAGTTTGGCCTGAGCCTGTGGAGGATGACCCAGCCTTACAATGAGCCAATGGGGGTATCGTCCGATAAGTTCCAAAAAGTCTTGGATGGTATATCCTCGCTTACCAGCAACGCCATCAAGGATTTTGTAGAGGATAATCCACAGGACCTCTCTACGTATGGTTTGGATGACCCGGTGGCCGAGCTCATCGTCAAGGACAAAGAAAACACACTGCATTTGTACTTTGGAAAAGATACGGACGATGGTAAAAACGTGTATTTCAAGACCGCCGACGTTAACTCGGTCTATACTATGGAGAAGAGCAAGACGGAGCTACTTGATACAAAGCCGTTTGACATTGTGGATAAATTTGCGTATATAGTCAACATCGATAATGTGGATAAGATCATAATAGAGGGGCGCGGTAAAACCCATGTTCTTACCCTTACCAGGCAAACCAAAAAAGCTGAGAAGGAAGGGGAGGAAGACGAGGTTATTACCACATACATGGTAGACGGCAAGGAAGTAGAGGAAAAGCCCTTTAAGAAGTTTTATCAGAGCCTGATTGGCATACTGGTAGATGCCGAAATCGATAGGGAAATGGCAGAGGAGAATCCCGAAGTGAAAACCACTTTCTTCCTGAATAAGGGCTCAAGGAGAGAGGTTCATGTGAACTACGTGCCATACGATAATGACTTCTACGCTGTATTTCGCAGTGGAAAGGCTGAATTTGTAGTGTCCAGAAGCCAGGTGAACAAGATGCTGGATGACCTGGAGGCTTTGATCCGTGGAGACCTGGTAAAGGAGGAAGAGTGATTTTTAAGCCTCTCCAGCTATGAGGTGAGGCTGGAGAGGTTTTTTGTGTGAATTTTAAGGCGCTTACTTTTATGGGTTAAGTAGTGAAATTGTCATTTTTATGCGTGTTCTGATAGTACTTTTTTGATATAATTGTTATGAACGCCATCTGAAAATCTTATTGAAAGGGGATATGCCATTATGGGTAAAAAGGCTCTGATAGTTCGGGGAGGCTGGGAAGGCCATCAGCCCGTTGAAGTGTCGGAGCTCTTTCGCGATATTCTTATTGAAGAAGGCTTCGAGGTAGAGATTTCCGAGACGCTGGATGCGTTTTTGGATGTGGAAAAGTTAAAGTCGCTTCACCTCATAATCCCTGTGTGGACCATGGGTAAGATAACCGATGCTCAGGTTGGGCCGGTCCTTGAGGCTGTGGCCAGCGGAGTGGGCATTGCAGGGTGCCATGGCGGCATGTGCGATGCCTTCAGGGAGTGCGTCCAGTGGCAGTTTATGACGGGAGGACAGTGGGTAGCGCATCCTGGAGGGGATGGGGTAGAATACGTTGTCAACGTCAAAAGGGGTTCCAGCCCCATTGTTGAAAGGATTGAGGATTTTACCGTAAAGAGCGAACAATACTATGTACATATTGACCCCCGTTCCCAGTTCGTGCAGCCGCCCGGCGCCATTGCCTCTGGGGCTCCGAGATGGCTTGCTGGATGAATAGGATAAATTTAAAAGGATCGGATGATAAAATACGTCCGATCCTTAATGTTTTTTGGTTGGTATCTTGTTTATTGTAAGCTGAGAATTTGCTACGTGGCTACGTGGCGGATCGAAAAAAGCAGCTAACTAGTTGTTATTCAATCCTATGAGGGGTTTTAAGGGCAAGCGCTAGGTTTATTGCAATAGAAGCGGCTGCCATGCCAATTATGAACAGTGGAATAAAGCCCCACGCATCTGCTATGATCCCGGCAAGATAGGGTAAAAAGGTTGTTGGAAAAGTGATTAGGCTTGTTAATACAAAATACACAGGGCGATTTTCTTCATCTGTTATATCTATGGTGTAGTTGGTATATCCCATCCAGGCTCCCTTGTTTATTCCGCCAAGGACGCACATGGGAACAAGAAAAAATAATGGTGGAATAAATTTATGCAGTCCTAAGCTTATTAAAGCTAGAGAAGGGAGGGTAAAGTTAATTATTTGGGAAATCAGGATAATATATTTGTTGCCCAGACGATGGCTGATGTTTCCCCAAAAAAGGCCTCCAATTAAAGAGCCAATGATTTGGATATAAATGAGCGTAGAGACCTGGTTTGGAGACAAAGCAAAGGTATTTTGCCCAAAAAGGATTATAAAGGGTAGGATCATGCCTGCAAGGCTCCCGATGAGCTGAGTGGCCAGCATATGCCTGTAGGCTTTGTTTTTGTTTAAATATCCTGGCAAAGTGCTGTAATATTCAAGAATGTTAATCCTTTTATGGCTATTTTCTCTAGGAGAATCTTTGACGAAAGTCATGGCTACAGCCGAAGACAGCAGCAGAATACCCGATAGCCCGAAAAGTATGGAGTATTTTTGTGCGCTGGAAAGGAGAGCATTTTCCAGCGTTATCTTTATTATAAATCCTGCTGCTAGGCTTCCTATACCGCCAAATAGTTGCTGATTCCCAAGCAACTTTCCCCTTTGATTGTCTGGGATTGTACGACCAAAGACGTCCAACCAAGGTACCACAATGAGCCCATCGCTGGCCCATAGAAGCGCATATATGCAAAGGAATGCCCACACCACGATATAGGGGTTAACCGCAAACATTAAAATTGGCACCATCAGCAGTGGAAGGGGCCTGAAGAGAAACATTATGGTTGATATAAAAGCCGGTAAGTTCTTTATCCTGTGTATGTACGGCCCCATAAAAAGTTGGGCCAGCAGCGAAGACGCAGATCCCATTGTACTGGCCAGTCCAGCTAGCTGAAGGCTTTGCGTAAAGGTATGTATAAATACGGGTACTACTGAGTTGGTATCCAGGAAAGCCAAGCCGGTGAAAAAAAGGTGCCTTCTATCATTAGAGCGTAATAGTTTCGATTGTTTCTATTTTTAAAAGGCATATTCCCTACTCCTTCTACTTTGAATTTTTAGAATAGCTGTCTTGTTAATTATACAGTATAACGATGGCAACAGTAAATATGGTGTGTGCTGGGATTGGGGATTTATGGATTGGAGATGATTGAATTTGTTCTAACTCGACAAGAAGATCTCGTACTCATAGAGATGAGTTGTTTAAAGGAAAGCTGGTATGTACGTTGTCATATGCTCAGTAGTGGGTGTGTATCCTCTATAGGATTGAAGGGTATTGACGCCAAACATAGTATAAGTTAAAATATATTCAAAGCATGAATATATGTTCATATTTTAATAGTTTTTCAGGAGGGATGTTGACTTTGAATAACGAGGAAAAGTTGGATGTATGTATGGATTTCATCGTCCATCGGGAAACCCTGGACAGCGTCAATAAAAACGCCTTGAGCGACGATGTGGTAAATGAGCTGGCTGAGTTTTTTAAGGTGTTCGGCGATGCCACGCGCCTGCGAATACTGTATGCCCTGTCGATAGCTGAGATGTGCGTGTGTGATTTATGCGAGTTTCTTGGGATGAACCAGTCTGCGGTTTCTCACCAGCTCAAGGTGTTAAGGCAGAGCAGGCTTATAAAATACAGAAGGGAAGGAAGGAACATATATTATTCGCTTGATGATGAACACATCCAGCAGATAATTCAGGTTGGTTTAAAACACATAATGGAGAAATAAAAGAAGTTTATTTTAATATGTGAGGAGGTCTGTTGTGAGGTTGAACATAAACAACAATGTTTATCACCGTGAAGCAGGGGGCTGTAGCTGTTGCGGTTGCAGTAATACAGCGGGATTACAAACAGAACGGTTTTCCAAAGCGAATTTAAAGGAAGAGGTAATGGAAAATCTCGACCTTATAGCAGGTGCTATCATCTTTTCAGTTGCGGCTTTCTTTCCGTTCTCGAAATGGATAAAGGCAGCGCTGTATTTGATAAGCTATGTGCTTGCGGGAAGGGAAGTCGTGCTGCATGCCATCAAAAATACCATCAAAGGCAAGGTGTTTGATGAGAACTTCTTGATGACCGTAGCCACAATAGGTGCTTTTGCTATCGAGGAGTTCCCCGAGGCGGCTGCGGTGATGCTGTTTTACCGTATAGGGGAATGGCTGCAGGACAGCATTTTAAGAAGGTCCAGGCGGTCGATTGCGGAGCTCATGGATATAAGGCCAGAATATGCTAATAAAGTGGCTGGGGATGATATCCAGAGAGTACACCCCGATGAGGTGACGGTGGGCGATATTATCGTAGTCAAGCCTGGTGAACGCATACCGCTGGACGGGGTTGTTGTCAAGGGCCAGTCGACAGTAGACACCTCGGCTTTGACCGGCGAGCCTATGCCGAGGGATGTGGTACCGGGTACCAAAGTGCTATCGGGGTTTGTAAATCAAAATGGAGTTATATACGTTGAAGTGACAAGCGATTTTAAAAACTCTACTACCTCTAAAATACTTGATTTGGTAGAGAATGCCAAAAGTAATAAGGCACCTACCGAAAAATTCATAACCAGGTTTGCCAGGTATTATACGCCGGCAGTGGTTTCAGCCGCTGCCTTGATAGCCGTCGTGCCGCCGCTCCTGTGGAAGCAGCCTTTTGAGGAATGGGTATACCGGGCCCTGATATTTCTAGTGGTCTCGTGTCCCTGTGCTCTTGTGATATCGATACCCGTTGGATTTTTCGGGGGATTGGGCGGTGCCTCCCGTAGCGGCATACTGGTCAAAGGAGGGCAGTACCTTGAAGCCCTTGGAAATGTTGATACCGTGGTGTTTGATAAGACGGGGACATTGACCAAAGGAGTATTTAAGGTTGCTAAAGTGGTTCCGGTGGCCGATATGATGAGAGATGAGCTGCTTCACTACGCTGCCCTGGCCGAAAGCTATTCGAACCACCCCATTGCCCTCTCGATAATAGAGGCTTACAGCAAACCTTTGGACCGGCGGCAGGTTGACGAATATGCTGAGATTCCGGGATATGGCGTCAAGGCCAGAATAAAGGGCAAGGAGGTGCTGGTGGGCACTGCTGGCCTGCTTAGGCAGTACGGCGTGGTATGTCCGGAGGTGGAGCTTGCTCATACCGCTGTGCACCTTTCCATAGATGGGCAGTATGTAGGATATATCATAATAGAGGATGAGCTTAAAGAAGACTCCAAACAGGCCATCGATGATTTAAAGCGAATGGGCGTAAAGCGAACCGTTATGTTTACAGGGGATAACTATCATACTGGACTCAAGGTAGGGCAAAATTTGGGGCTGGATGAGGTGTATGCCGAACTTCTTCCGCATCAAAAGGTGGAGAAGCTGGAGGCGATAGAAAGGACCAAAGCCACCAGGAAAGGCAAGGTGGTATTTGTGGGCGATGGAATAAACGATGCGCCGGTGTTGGCCAGAGCCGATGTAGGGGTGGCGATGGGAGGGTTAGGTTCCGATGCCGCCATCGAAGCGGCAGATGTGGTGCTCATGACCGATGAGCCCTCCAAACTGGTAACCGCCATAATGATAGCCACCCGTACAAAGCGTATCGTGTGGCAAAACATCATCATGGCTCTGGGGGTTAAAGGGTTGGTACTTTTGCTGGGGGCAGCTGGCACCACCAGCATGTGGGAAGCGGTTTTTGCCGACGTAGGGGTCGCCATACTTTCTATACTGAATGCTTCGCGCGTGATAAAAAAGCCGAGAAGCCGTAGATGCAATCAGGCAACTGCAGCATAAAAAGATCAGACAACGGTGGCATGAAATAAAAAACCTGGCATAAAAAAACGGGGCCAAGGCGAAAACGCCTCTTGGCCCCGTTTTTTATCTTTTCGTGCTTATGGCGTCGGCAAAAGCTTTTTACCTATCGTCTGCTTGTTGTGTTGGTGCATCTCAAACTTTATGCAAACCGTTCATTTCTGAAATCGCTATATGAGGCAACATATTATGTGCTTTACCACTGCCATCCCTTGAATAGGTGGAAACTCCTGTTTTTCTGGAAGTATCTTACCTGATTCCTGAGGTAAGGGATCAGGTAATAGTCCACTCCCAGCGACCTTCCGGCACCGGCCAGCATGGCTATCGATGCCATGATGTACCACAGGTCTGGCAGACCAGTATTGGTGGAAGGAAGGCCTGTCGATAGCATAAAGTTGATGTTCATGGCAATAGATACCAGTCCAGCAATAAAGGTGAATATTCCGAATATGAAAGCTATTCCCAGCCCAATCTCGGTGATTACTATGAGCTTCTGGAACAGCAGGGCATTGGGGTATATGATGTTTTCGACTATCCAGGCATACCAGCCGGGAGTATGATCGCTGACCAGGCTGATGATGGATGCCGATGATGTGGCATCGGTTGCGCCTCCAGGACCCAGCATTGCCCAATCACCGAACCAACCGGCCTGTATTTTTTGAATACCCGATGTCAGCCACATGATTCCCAGCCATATTCTGAGCGGCACAAGCCAGAAGGTAAAGTTTCTTCGCTTGATGTGACCGATGGCTGTCTCTATGAAGGCGTTGTACGTTCTGGCCTTGTACAGGAACTGGTCGTAAATATAGTCCCATATGAGTTCGAGGCCACCTATTCCAAATAGATAGTGCATGTTTACCAGATGCTTCATGATGGTGGCCCATATACCGATCAGCAGAGGCAAGCCTTTGATCTGCGCCACCGCAAAGAAGGAACCTACCGACACCATTACGCCGTGAAGCTCGGGTTTAAACCTTTGTTTTTGAGTGCTCAAAATCTCTGCGGCAATGTTTTGTGCTGCGCATTTGCCTGATTGTAGGGCTGACTCGACCAGGGCCGGGAGCACATTGCCGTTTTCTTTAAACTCCATTATGTCGCCGATGGCATATACATATGGATACTCAACGGTTTGCAGGTATTCGTTCACCACTATTCGGTTACGCTTGCCTAGCGTCAGCCCCAACTCCTTTGCAAACTCGTTTGCCTCAACGCCCCCGGTCCATATGAGGGTCCTGGTGGGTATAATGTCTCCGGTCTTCATGCAGACTTTGTCAGGATGGACTTCGGTTATGGGTGTGTTGGTGTATACCTCTACGCCGTGTTTTTCAAAGAAGTTTACTATTTTTTTAGATAGCTTTTCGTCCAGTATCGGGCAAATGGTGGGCAGCGCCTCAACGACCGCAAGCCGCACCTCTTCTTTGGGTATGTTGTACTCACGGCACAGGGTGGCCGTCCATTCCATGAGTTCGCCCATCATCTCTACGCCGGTGAACCCGCCTCCACCAACTACAAACGTGAGCATTTCCTTGCGTTTATCAGGGTTTTGCTCCTTTGATGCCAGCTGGAACATGTGTACTATGTGGTCGTGTATTTTCTGTGCATCCTCCAACGACCACAATGTGAAGGCGTATTCTTTCATCCCAGGGATCCCAAAATATGCGGGCTGACTACCGGCGGCCAAAATCAAATAATCGAAGCTGTACTCATGGTTCGCCGATATCAGCTTTTTGTTTTTGAGGTCGGCCTTTTGTATTCTGTCGTGTACGAATTTTACTTTTGTATATTGCAAAACGTGCTCGATTGACACCTTAACGCCCTTGGGTTCAATCCTGTGGCCAGCTACCTGATGGAGCTCGGTAAGCAGCGTGTGGTAGGGATTTTGATCTATAAGGGTGATCTCTACATCGCTTTGCTTTTTTAATAGTTTGTGCAAAGTTTTGGCCGCTTCCAATCCACCGTACCCTGCACCCAGTATAACCACCTGCTTGATGGACATCGCATCTACCTCCTTTGCATTATACGAATTTAGTTGTGCACATAGAAAGATGTCATAAAATTAACACTTATTAAATTTTAACATACAATCTAAATATTTAAAAGACATAAATTTATCAAATGAAAGACATAATTTTAACGAGCGTATGCACAATATATATATTGTATAATAATGGTTAAAAATAATGGTTAAAATCAAAGAAAATGGAGCGAGATTTATCTCAGAATGAGCAAAACAGTGCTTATAATCCCTATTATTGAAAAAATTGGAGAGAATAAACCGATAGAAGTATTGAATATATTTGTGTTTTGCGATAGAATAGACAATGCTTAAAAATTAACAACAAAAAGGAAAAGGAGGAGTGCATGCAATGAAAAAGTTACTTAGCTTGGGATTAATAGTGCTGTTGACCATTGCTCTGTTAACAGCCTGTGGTGGTGGCGCCGCTAATGATTCCAATGAACAGGGACAGGAAGCTCCTAATGGTACCGCTACTGAAGAACAAGGAGCCACTGATGAACAGGGCCAAGAGGCTACCGATGAAAAGGGAGCTGAAACTGCCGCTTATAAAGATGGAACATATAAGGCTGAGGAGCCAGAGTTCGATGACCATGGTTGGAAAGGACAGATTGAGATAAAGGTTGAAGGCGGCAAAATTACCGAAGTCAATTATGATGAGGTAAACCAGGAAGGCAAAAAGAAGAGTGAGGATACAGAGTATCATAAGAGATTCAAGGAACAAAAGAATGTAGACCTGTTGGATGCATATGAGACATTGGAGAAAGGCCTTGTTGAGAAGCAGGATCCCGACGCTGTTGATACTTACACCGGTGCCACTGGCACAACAGAGAAATTCAAGACATTAGCCAAAGAAGCTTTAAAGGAAGCACAGAGCAAGTAAAATTTAAATAAAAGACCTGTCGTAAGACAGGTCTTTTATTTAATCGTAATTGTGTTTTTGAAAAGCTTGTCATAAGGGGTATCAGATGGTATTATATTTTATGTTGAATTAGGGCGTCGAAAAAATAAATTTAAAAAGCCACACTGTATGGATGTTACATCAAAATCAAATGGAGAGATGGGGGTTTATATTTGAAAAGGTACCAGCGAATTCGTGCTTTAATCATAGCGATTTTTTTATTAGGAGTGGCTTTGCAGGGCTGCGCAAGGACAGCAGGGCCTCAGGAATACCGCAAGGATATATTTGCACTCAATACGTGGGTCAATATACGCATATATGCGGGAAAAGACGGCCCTGATATTTTGGACAAGGCAGTGAAGCGGATTGAAGAGATAGAAAACCGCATGAGCGTTACCATACCGGACAGCGACGTGAGCCGTATAAACAGCAATGCCGGCAAGCAGCCCGTGAAAGTACACGATGACACCTTTGAAGTCATAAAAAAGGCATTGGAGTATGCAGAAATATCCAATGGAGCCTTTGACATAACCATATATCCCATCGTAAAGCTGTGGGGGATCACATCTGAGCATCCCCGGGTGCCTACAGAGGCCGAGATACAAGATAAGCTGAGGTTTGTGGACTATCGCAACGTTGTGCTAAACGAGGCCGAGAAGACCGTTTACCTTAAAGAGCCTGGCATGGGCATTGATTTGGGGGCCATTGCCAAGGGATACGCCGCCGATGAAGTGGCTAGGATTTTAAAAGAGGAAGGCGTGGTGCACGCCCTTATAAACATGGGTGGAAATGTGATGGCCATGGGCGGTAAGCCCAATGGCCAGCCCTGGAGAATAGGCGTACAGGATCCTAGAGCTGAAGGAGCGCGGCGCCATATTGCTATTATAGAGGTAATGGACGGAAGCGTTGTCAGCTCGGGCGATTATGAACGCTATATCGTAGATATTTATAAGAAGACAGGAAAGAGGTACCATCACATATTTGACCCTTCGACGGGTTATCCCGCAAACAGCGGGCTTATGGCCACAACGGTGGTGGCTCAAAACTCCATTGATGCCGATGCGCTGTCTACAACTGTATTTATCATGGGGGTCGAAAGAGGGCTTGAACTCGTTGATAAGTTGGAGGGCATAGATGCCCTGGCTATCACATTTGATAAGAAAATATATACCTCAAAAGGTCTAAAGGGGAAGCTGATTGTGACCGATAAGGAGTATGAGCTTCAGCCATGAGGATGCCTATGAAAGTAGGGGATTTGATAGTATATATCTTTGCCGTTGCGTTAATTATGGTGGGTTTGTTGGGCATGTATGCCATGGGGACACAGGGTGGCGATAAAAGTGTAGTGGTTGAGCTGGATGGGCAGGAGGTGTATTCCTGCCGTGTATATAAAGGTATGGCGCCGGTGGAATTTCGCGTGGACGCAGGGAACGGCCAATACAATATTGTATTGATAACATATGAAGAGGTAAAAATAAAAGAAGCCAACTGTCCTGATCAGGTTTGCGTAAAGTCAGGTCCCATCCGTCATGCCGGTCAAGCCATAGTGTGCCTGCCTCATAGGGTGGTCGTGAAGATAACGGCTGGCCATGAAGAAACGCCCGATGTAGATGATATTGCATCTTGAGGAGAAAGTTTATGAATAAAGTTAGAAAGATGGTCATGCTGGCGCTTATCATTTCGCAGGCTTTAGTTTTGCATCTGATAGAGGGTTTTATGCCGGTTGTGGCTCCGGGGATAAAGCTGGGATTGGCCAACATTATGACCCTGGTCACTTTGGTACTCTTCGGCTTTAAAGAGGCGTTAGTGGTAGTTATAGTTCGCTCGGTGCTGGGTTCGCTCCTTGCAGGCAGCGTTACGGCAATGCTTTACAGCCTTGCGGGTGGGATTTTGAGCTGTTTGGTGATGGGCTGGTTGTATTTCAGGTGGAGGGCTTATTTCAGCATGATGGGTATTAGCACAGCAGGAGCTATATTCCATAATATAGGGCAGCTGCTGGTGGCGTCGTGGGTGTTTGGAACGATAGGTATATTGTTTACCTATTTGCCTGTGTTGACCGTTGCTGCTGTGGGTACTGGATTTTTTGTAGGCCTGGCATCCAGGTATATTATTAAATACCTAGAAGAGCAAAAGTGGTTTAAGTGGGAAAGGGGTTAAACGGTTGTTGATGAAGAGTCAAAGCAAAAGGTTAACCGTGAGCTATGTCGATATAATCGGGGATGAGCTTAAAAGGGTTGATGAGCACATCAAAGCCACCCTCTTGTCCAAGCAAAAGGTGTTGGAAGCGGCTTTGAGGGAACTGCTGGAGGCCGGCGGCAAAAGGCTTCGCCCTGCGCTGGTGTTGCTTTCGGGCAAGTTTGGAAAGTATGACGATAAAAAGCTCATCCCTTTGGCGGCGGCCGTTGAGATACTACACATGGCTACCCTGGTCCATGATGATATAATCGACGACTCAAAGATACGGAGGGGCAGGCCTACGGTTCAGTCGCGGTGGGGGAAAGACATAGCCGTCTTTACGGGTGATTTTTTGTTTGCCAAAACCTTTTTGCTGCTTGCCCACAGCACAACATTTGAAAACATGCGGGGCCTATCCAAAGTGGTTAAGGCCATCTGCGAAGGCGAGATTGCACAGTACCAATCGAGGTATGACAGATACGTTACCGTTAAGCAATACCTGAAAAGGATAGGGCGCAAGACGGCACTGCTGTTTGCACTGAGCTGTTATATCGGGGCTCATGAAAGCGAGTGCCCGTCAAAGGTTGTGCGGTGCTTGAGGGAGTTTGGATTTAACTTTGGCATGGCATTTCAAATCACCGATGACCTGCTGGATTTTACAGGCGATCCTGCTAAGACTGGTAAACCGGTGGGAAGCGATTTCGTTCAAGGGGTGTATACTCTGCCCTTGATATATGCCATCAACTCATCCTATAGAGACGAGGTTACAAAGATTTTGGATAAAGAAAGCTATGTTCCGGAAGATGTGGAACGGGTCATTGAATTGGTACATGCAAGTGGAGGTATTGAATACAGCAGAAATATGGCCAGAATCTATTTAAAGCGTGCCAGCACATTTATTGATGGCCTTGCGCCTATTCCAGCCAAAGCGGCGCTGGAGAATCTTTTAGATGGGCTCACCGAGCGCAGCTATTGAGGCAAGGCAGTAGGTTTAGGTATTTAGTTAAAAAATTGGAGCGTTTTTGGCTGCAATCCAGCAAATATAGTTGAAAATATATACTGCTGATGCTAAAATACCTAAATAAGAAACCGAGGGAATTGTTGTAAATATCGCGTGTTTTGTGAAAGGAGCTTGGTGTATGGAAAAAAAACAACAGGAGTTTGTTACCCATATAACTCCTAGGGAAGAGGACTTTTCTCAGTGGTATACCGATGTGATTTTAAAGGCGGACCTGGTCGATTATGCTCCCGTAAAGGGCTGCATGGTAATCAAGCCATATGGATATGCCATATGGGAGAACATCCAAAAAGAGCTGGATGCGCGGTTTAAGGCCACCGGCCATAAAAACGCATACTTCCCTCTGTTCATACCCGAGAGCCTTTTGCGCAAGGAGGCCGAACATGTAGAGGGGTTTGCGCCTGAGGTGGCCTGGGTTACCCGGGGCGGAAGCGAGGAGCTGGCCGAGCCTTTGGTGGTCAGGCCAACATCTGAGACCATAATATGTGCAATGTACGCCAAATGGGTGCAGTCTTACAGGGACCTGCCCATACTGTACAACCAGTGGTGCAACGTGGTGCGCTGGGAAAAATCGACCAGGCCTTTTTTGAGGACTGCTGAGTTCCTGTGGCAGGAGGGCCATACGGTGCATGCCACTGAAGAGGAGGCCGAAGAGGAGACGCTGAAGATTTTGGGCATTTACAAGGAGTTTGCTGAAAACGTGCTGGCTATCCCCGTCGTTGTCGGCCGTAAGTCCGAGAAGGAGAAGTTTGCCGGCGCTTTGCGCACTTATACCATGGAGGCCATGATGCAAGACGGCAAAGCGCTTCAAGCGGGGACGTCGCACAATTTGGGCCAGCATTTTGCCAAGGTGTTTGATATACAGTATTTAGATAAGGATGGTCAGCTCAAATACGCATGGCAGACTTCATGGGGCGTATCCACCCGGCTGATTGGCGCCATAATAATGGTACACGGGGATGAGCGCGGTCTGGTATTGCCTCCTAAGGTTGCTCCTGTACAGGTGATCATCGTGCCCATTGCCATTCACAAGGAGGGCGTGCTGGACAAAGCCAGAGAGGTATACAGGCAGATTGCCGATGCCGGCATTCGCGTAGAAATCGACGAGAGGGATACGCAGACGCCGGGCTGGAAGTTCAACGAGTGGGAGCTCAAAGGAGTGCCGGTGCGCCTTGAGATAGGGCCCAAGGACATAGAGAAGAACCAGGTGGTACTGGTGCGCCGCGACAACTTTGAGAAAGTATCTGTACCCATGGATAACGTTGTGCAGGCCATCAATGAGATGCTTGTTGAGGTGCACAAGGGGATATACGACAAGGCTTTGAAGATGCGAGAGAATTTTACCCATGTGGCACGCAATTTTGATGAGTTTAAAGAGGCTATAGAGGTAAAGAAGGGCTTTGTCAAGGCCATGTGGTGCGGCGAGAGGGAGTGCGAGGACAATATAAAAGCAGAAACCGGTGCTACTACCAGATGTATACCTTTTGAACAGGAGCATATAGATGACCACTGCGTTTATTGCAGGCGCCCGGCCAAACATATGGTGTATTTTGCTAGGGCATACTAAACCTGCGATGAAAATGGTGAAGGTATTTTTACAGGATGATGGAATGGGCTATGGGGTTTGTTTTGTGGCATGATTTGGGAAATAAGGAACGCGAAGTATTGTAAGATGGCTTTCCTGGCTGCTTGGATATTGATTTCAAGCAGCCAGGGAAAGTAAAAATTTCTACTTTACAAAACGGCTGTATTGGGTTATAATATAACTCGCTAGTTGACACAAGTCCATATCGTGGGGCTATAGCTCAGTTGGGAGAGCGCAACACTGGCAGTGTTGAGGCCAGGGGTTCGAATCCCCTTAGCTCCACCACAAGTAAGACCGCCTGACAAAAGAGGAGGGCGGTATTTCAGTTTTTGGGAGATTTTTTAAAAATTTGTTTTATCTATTTCTATATAATTCGTTTTCTTCTGTAAGATGAAGGTGAATTATCAGAAAGAATGTAGTAAAATATTTTCTGGTGAGTCTATATGTCTGCTAGATAGTTAGTATCAAAATACTCAAGGTACCACTACCTCGAGTATAATAAGTGGATAGGAGTTCGTTTTAGAAAGTGATATGATGATTATGTTATTTAAATGGGCTTTATTGGCGGTGAAAACATTTGATTTATCAAATGAAAATTAAAAGTTGATGGTCTTTTAATCATTGTAAATGAAAGCAAAAATTTTGCAATATGATTTTGCTCAAGAAGGTGTTAGGCGGGGAGAAGAAAATGGAGAACGGTAAGATTACATTAAGACAGCTTGAAACACATCTGTTTAAAGCAGCCGATATATTGAGAGGCAAAATGGATCCTTCCGAATATAAAGAGTACATATTTGGCATGCTATTTTTAAAACGTGTTTCGGATGTTTTTGATGAAAAACGTGAAAAACTCATTGAGGAATTAGGCAAGCAAGGTCTTTCACAGGAGGAAATAGAGGAGCTGCTTACAGAGCCTGCACTATATGATGATACCTTTTTTGTGCCTAAAAATGCCAGGTGGGAAAACATATTAAAGTTGAAACAGGATGTGGGCAACCAGCTTAACAAGGCGCTTTCATCTTTGGAAGAGGTAAACCCGGAGCTTGAAGGCGTCTTAAGACATATAGATTTTAACGCTACCAAGGGCAGAACAAAGCTTAAGGACCAACAGCTTGTGGACCTCATACATCATTTCAATAAGTATAGGTTGAGAAATGAAGATTTTGAGTTTCCGGATCTTCTTGGCGCTGCTTATGAATATCTTTTAAAGGAGTTTGCAGACTCTGCGGGCAAAAAAGGAGGGGAATTCTACACTCCTACCCAGGTAAAGACACTTATGGTCAGGCTTGTAAAGCCCCGGGAAGGCATGACTATTTATGACCCTACTGTGGGCTCGGGAGGATTTTTAATTGAGTCGTATCAGTATGTTGAAGCAACAGGACAAAACCCTAGAAATTTAGGTCTTTACGGCCAGGAGCTAAATGGTGTTACATGGTCAATATGTAAAATGAATATGATACTGCACGGCATACCCGATGCCCATATAGAGAACGAGGATACCCTTACAAATCCCAGGTTTGTTGAAGGGGGGTATATAAAACAGTTTGATAGGGTGCTGGCAAATCCCCCGTTTTCGCAAAACTATACCCGGGTAAACATGCAGTTTCCCCAGAGGTTTAAGTATGGTTTTACGCCTGAAACGGGTAAAAAAGCTGATTTGATGTTTCTGCAGCACATGATTGCAAGCCTGAAATCGAATGGTATGATGGCAAGCGTTATGCCTCATGGTGTTTTGTTTAGGGGCGGGCAGGAAAAGGTTATAAGGGAAGGCATAATCAAAGATGATTTAATAGAGGCCATAATCGGCTTGCCGCCAAAGCTGTTTTACAATACGGGGATACCTGCATGCATTGTTGTGATAAATAAGGCTAAACCTTCCGATTTTAAAAACAAGATATTGTTTATAAATGCTGATAGGGAATACGGGGAAGGCAGGAATCAAAACTATTTAAGGCCGGAAGACATAGAAAAGATTGTCACGGTTTTTGAAAAGAAATTGGAAATACCCAAGTACTCCAGAATTGTAGACGTTGAAGAAATAGAACAGAACGATTATAACTTAAACATCCGTAGGTATGTGGATAATTCTCCGGATCCCGAAATTGAAAGCGTATACCATCATTTGCATGGCTGTGTGCCAACAGAAGAGATTGAGCTATATAAAGGTCATATGGAGAAATTTAACTTTAAGCATTATACGTTGTTTGTTGAAAAAGATGCTAAAAGTCTTGATTTTAAAGAAACCATTGATGATAAAAATAAAATAAAAGATATTGTTGAGCAGCATGAGGGCGTAAAGAAGGTATACTCTATTTACTTTGAAAAATTAAATGAATGGTGGTATGAGGTTTTAAAAGATATACAGGATTTTTATGGAAATAACAATATATGGAAGTTTAGAGAAAAGGTACTGGAGAGTTTGAAGCAGAAATTGCTGCCTTTGGGGGTATTTGATGACTTTAAAATTGCGGGAATATTTGTTAACTGGTGGGAAGAATTAAAGTATGATTTTAAAACCATAGTTTCCTCAGGTTGGAGCAAAAAGCTCATCGACGATGAAAGACTGATCAGCAAATTCTTTGATAGGGAATTAAAGGAAATCGAAGAAGTTGAAGGTGAGATTACTGAGGTTGAGGGGGAATTGAACGAGATTCTTGAGGAGATTGAGGCTTGGGACGAAGAGGAGCAGGGCGATAAGACGGTAAAAAAAGTCAAGGACTACATAAAAGGCGTTATAAAAGACCTGCGAGTCAGCTTTACAAATGAAGCCATAGACGAGGCCTATAAATGGGAAGATTTGCTTAAAAGGATAGAGGACAAAGAAAAAGAGCTCAAGAAATTGAATAGAGAATTAAATTCCAAGAAGAAGGTCCTTGAAGATGCTGTAAAGGAAAAGAGAGAAATGTTAACCGAGGCAGAGGCAAGGGAATTGATTTTGGAGAAGTTTAAAGAGGTAATGGACGGATATCTTGAAAAATACCTCAGCGCAGAGAAGAAGGAATTAATAAAGATTTTTGAAAACCTTTGGGATAAGTACAAGATTTCTTTAGAGCAGTTAACAAAAGAAAGAGATGAGGAAATCAAAAAATTAAACGACTTTTTGACCAAATTGGGGTGTTACTATGACTGAAAATTTAAAGCTGCCGGAAGGATGGAAAAGGGTAAGGCTGGGGGAGATAGGAGAAATAGTTATGGGACAATCTCCAACTTCTTCTTTAATAAATAAAGAAGGTAGAGGGGTTCCGTTTTTACAAGGTAATGCAGAATTTGGTAAGAAATATCCTAGACCGATAAATTGGGCTACAAAACCTTTAAAAATTGCTAATCCTGAGAGCATTTTGATCAGTGTAAGAGCTCCGGTGGGAGCATTAAATATATCAGATCGGTATTATTGCATTGGTAGAGGTCTTGCAAGTATAATTCTTAAAAATGCTTATCTTATTTATATTTGGCATTTATTACGTTTTAATATGAAAAAACTTATGTCAATGAGTCAAGGAAGTACTTTTGAAGCTATAGGAAAGAATGATTTACATAACTTAATTCTTTCCCTCCCCCCTCTCCCCGAGCAGCAAAAGATTGCCGAAATCCTTGAAACCATAGACAATGCTATAGAAAAAACTGATAAAATTATAGAGAAATACAAAAGAATAAAGCGGGGCTTAATGCAAGATTTGTTAACCAAGGGTATAGATGAAAATGGGCGGATAAGAAGCGAGGAAACCCATAAATTTAAAGATTCACCCCTTGGAAGGATACCGGAAGAGTGGGAAGTAGTAAGATTAGGAGAGATAAGTAAAGTTAAAAGAGGGGCTTCACCAAGACCTATAGATGATCAGATATATTTTACTGAAGAGGGTGAGGGTAGAGCTTGGATTAGAATAGAAGATGTTGCTCGTTCTAATAAATATCTAAAAAATACAAGACAATATTTATCTAAATACGGAGAAGAAAAAAGCATTAAAGTTGACCCTTATGAGGTTATAATGAGTATTTGTGCAACCATAGGGAAACCTATCATTGTTGAAGTTCCGTCATGTATTCACGATGGTTTTGTAGTATTTAAGAACTTATCATCTAATGTGAAGGAAGAATACTTATATTATTTTATAAGTTTCAAAGAAGATGATATTAGTAAATTAGGGCAAACAGGAACACAAGGAAATTTAAATAGTATTATTGTGAGTAATATCCTCATTCCCCTTCCCCCTTTCCCCGAGCAGCAACGCATTGCCTCTATACTTTCACAGATTGATCAAGTTATAGAAAAAGAAGAGGCCTACAGGCAAAAACTTGAAAAAATCAAAAAGGGATTAATGGAGGACCTACTGACGGGAAAGGTAAGGGTAAACAAATTAATTGAAGAAGCTGTGCATTAGGGGGTTACTTTATGTTTCTTACCGAAGAGCACTATGTTGAAAATTCTTTTCTTGAAGTTCTACATAGACTCGGCTGGAAGGTTTACAGGCAAAATGACAGCGATCCCGAAAATATAAGGGAGATTGTGGGGTTTAGAGCCGACGGCAGTTCTTTGAAACCGGTTTATGGCAAAAGAGTAAAATTTAGAGAAAGCTTTAGAGATGTTGTACTTGAGGTAGAGCTTAGAAAAGCTATAAAAAGAATCCAGCCGTGGATAGAAGACGATCAGATAAGCGAGGTTATAAGGGCTATAACGTCTCCGCAGGCAAATTCTTTAGTTGAAATTAACCGGGAGATTCACGATTTGCTACTTGAGAATACCTCTGTATCGGAAAACAGGAAAACGGGGGAGAAAAGCCCGACAGTAAGGTATATAGACTTTACTAATATTGAGAATAATTCGTTTATTGCCATATCTCAATTTAAAGTAAATATTCCTGGTACCGAGAAGCATATAATACCTGATATAGTATTGTTTGTAAATGGTTTGCCGCTGGTTGTGGTGGAATGCAAATCGCCCAAGATTTCCAACCCTGTAAATGAAGCTATAACCCAGCTTATGAGATACTCAAACCGAAGAGGTGTAAAAGAGGGCAACGAGAGGCTTTTCTGGTACAACCTTTTTATGGTAGCAACCTCAAGACAGGTGGCTAAAATTGGCACAATAACTTCTGAATATGAACACTTTAATGAGTGGAAGGACCCATACCCTTTTGCCCTTACCGATATAAGCGATAAAAACCCTACAAGCCAGGAACTTTTGATATATGGCGTGCTTTCAAAAAACAATTTGCTGGATATCCTTAGAATATTTACGCTGTTTGTTGAAGACCCGAAGGGAGCGGGAATAATAAAGGTTGTTCCCAGGTACCAGCAGTTCAGGGCTGTGAAAAAAATAGTAAAAAGGATAAAGGAGGGCAAAACTCCAAAAGATAAGGGTGGGATAGTTTGGCATACCCAGGGCTCGGGTAAATCCCTGACTATGATGCAGACGGTGAGAGCAATATACCGGGATCCTGAACTTATGAATTTTAAAATTGTGTTTGTAACCGACAGGACACAGCTTGAAAAGCAGCTGGCAGAGACCTCCAAAAGCGTTGGCTATACGGTAAATCGTGCGTATAGTATCAAAGAAGTAAAACAACTTTTAAGTACTAACACACCTGATTTAGTAATGGCAATGGTACATAAATTCCAGGAAACGGATATAAATCAGGAATTTCCGGTGCTCAATGAGTCACCCAATATTCTCGTTATTATTGATGAGGCGCACAGGACGCAATACAAGTTTTTAGGTGCAAACTTAAGAAAGGCGCTTCCCAATTCAATAAGAATTGCGTTTACTGGGACGCCAATTGAAAAGACGGAACTCACCTTTGGGGAATATATAGATAAGTACAGCATAAAACAGGCGGTTGAAGATGGTGTAACGGTAGAAATTGTATATGAAGGGCGTACGCACTCGGCCGAACTTTCTGATGAGGAAAAGGCCAATGCAAAGTTTGAAGAGGTATTTAGTGCTGTAGATGCAGAAGAAAAAAGGAGAATACTGGGTAGATACACATGGAGGGCTTATCTTGAAGCCGAAGATGTGATAAGAGACAAAGCAAGGGACATGATAGAGCATTACGTAACTCATGTTTTTCCTAATGGCTTTAAAGCTCAGGTTGTTGCTGTTTCAAGGTTTGCGGCGGTGAGATACAAACAAAAGCTTGAACAGGCCCTTAGTGAGAAGATAGAGGAACTTGAGGTAAATGACCCTAATAGAATAGATATTGACACTTTGAAAAGGCTTAAGGTTGCCGTCGTAATTTCCGGTTCCCCCAATGACGATCCGCTATTTTACAAAAAAGAATATACGGATGAAAGAGAGCATGAAAAAAATATACGGAGTTTTAAGATGCCCTTTGGAAAAACCGATGAAAGTGGAATAAGCGGAGAAGTGGGTATACTGGTGGTAAATGAAATGCTGATTACGGGATTTGATGCGCCGATTGAACAGGTTATGTACCTTGATAACGTTTTAAAAGGCCATAATCTGCTTCAGGCCATTGCCAGGGTAAACAGGATTTACAGGAATAAAAAGTGTGGATTTATTGTCGACTACGTTGGAGTTTTAAAACACTTGAAAGAGGCACTAGCTATATATGCCGATGATGACATTGAGGAAATTACTCAAGTTGTTGTAAACAAGGAAAAGATTAAAGATGAGCTTAGATATGCGCATACCAGGCTGGAGGATTTCTTTCAAAAGCACGGAATTAAAAACTGGAGGCAGGATATTGATGAATGTATCGATATTTTAGAGGACAATGCGATAAGAAATAAATTCATAGCACTTGTTCGTGATTTTAGTAATGCGATGGATAAGGTGCTGCCGGATCCTGAGGTTTTAAAGTTTGTATCGGATTTAAAGATTGTCAATTTCATAAAAGAATCTGCACGGAACAGATACAGGGATGATAGGCTGAGCATAGCCGATGTAAGTGCAAAGGTTAGGGAAATCGGAGAGGAATTTTTGATATCAAAGGGAGTAAATCCTAAAGTGGCGCCTCTTCCTCTGTTCTCCGATAGTTTTATCGACAAGGTAAGAAAAAATCCGCCTAAAGCTAAGGCTCAGGAGTTAAAATATGCTATTAAAGAGTACATAGAAGAACACTACGAAGAGGACCCCGAGTTTTACGAGAGGTTTTCAGATAGGCTTAAGAAAGTGCTGGAGGAATACCAGGAAAACTGGGAGATGCTTGCCCAGGAGCTTGAAAAAATCAGGAATGATATTGTCAGGGGAAGAGAGATTGAAAACACGTTTGGGTTTGACCCCAGAGAAGAGATGCCTTTCTTCGGCTTGCTCAAAAAAGAGATATTTGGAAAAGTTCCAGTTGAAGACCTTGCAGAAGATGATATAAACCTGCTTATTGATTTGACAAAAGATATTGTGGAGGCAATTAGGAGAAATGTCGTTGTAGTCGATTTCTGGGATAATTATACGAAGCAGAAACAGCTTAAATCGTATATAATGCTTCATATTCTTTTGCCCAGAAAAGCGAAAAACAAAATCCTGTACCAAAAGAATAAAGAGATAGCCCAGAAGCTGCTAGAGGTTGCATATCGTATTTTTGGAGGTAAAGGCCATGTCAATTGAAATCAGCAAAGTTATAAGGACAAAAAGAAAGACCATCGCACTTCAGATAACAGATGATGCTACCTTGGTTGTAAGAGCTCCTTTTGGGGTGAGCGATGAAATCATAAAAAAAGTTGTTGAGAAACACAAAAGCTGGATAGAGAAAAAGATTAGGGAAGTTCGTGCGAGGGATCCCAAGGTTGCTAAAAAGGAATTTGTAAACGGTGAGGGGTTTTTATACCTGGGGAAGTACTACAAGTTACATATTGTAGATAAGCAGGATGTTCCTTTGATGTTTAACAATGGGTTTTTCCTGTTAAAAAGCTATGTTCCGGTGGCACGTGAGTTATTTGTTAAGTGGTATAAAAAGATGGCCTATGAAAAAATCTCAGAAAGGGTTGAGTGGTATGCCGGAGCAAGAGGTTTTAAGTATAATAAGGTTAACATTACAGATGCGCAAAAGAGGTGGGGCTCATGCTCTTCATGTGGAAATTTAAACTTTTCATGGCGGCTTATCATGGCTCCCCTGCCTGTTGTGGATTATGTTGTTGTTCATGAGCTTGCTCATCTAGAAGAGAGAAATCACGGTGAAAAATTTTGGGCTATAGTCAAAATGCTGTTTGCTGAGTATGAGAGATATCAAGACTGGTTGAAAGCAAACGGGTATATGTTGACGCTGTAATGCTTGCTTGTAGATATAAATTATGAGTTTTCCCATAAATTAATCACAAAAAGTATAAAGCTAAAAGTAAAAATTTTAAAAGGGTTTTTGAAGCTTATAAGGAAATTAATATGTTGGCTGTTTTAAAAAGAATGTCTTACAGAAAATACCGATATATTTATTTGAGAAAGGGGATTGCCATGGAACATTGCCTAAAAAAATTGAGGGAGATGCACAAAAATAAAGACCTCGGCTATTGGGGAACCAGGATCATATCCCAGATCGAGTATGGGCTTAAGTTATCGGAGGTAAAAGACCATCAATTTGACGGGCTGCTTGCAAAGGCTATCGATTTTGTGTACGGCGAGTTTAGCAAGGAAGGTGCCATTACAAGATCAACTTGTGAAAAAGCAGAGGAGATGCTGACAGAGCTGTCACAGCAGGCTAAGAGATTTAAGGTGATCTGTGCTGCTCGTGCGCACATCGACATGAACTGGATGTGGCGCTGGGATGAAACGGTGATGGTTGCTATGGATACTTTCAGAACGGTGCTCAACCTGATGAACGAGTATCCGGACTTTACCTTTTCGCAGTCACAGGCATCTGTGTATAAAATACTGGAGGACTATGCGCCCGAGATGCTGGAAGAGGTTAGAAGTAGGGTCAAGGAAGGGCGCTGGGAGGTTACGGCCTCTACAGGGTGAGCGCAATTTCATATTTACAGGCTGCTACACCAGCCAGTCCAGGATTAAGATGGCCAACCGTATCAGCGAGGCAGCGCTAAATGAGGCCGAGATGTTCAACGTGTTTTCAAGCTTTTGCGCCGGATACAGGTATGACAGCAGGGCTTTTGAAAGCGCGTGGCGGAATGTGCTTTTCAACCAGTTCCATGACATCATTCCGGGTTCGGGGACAATAGATACCAGGGAGTATGCCATGGGGCTTTTCCAGAACACCATGGCCATAGCTAACAGCAGGAGGAGTCTATCGCTTCAAGCTATCGCTGCACAGATAGATACCTCAAGGTTTATTGTGTCTGAGGAGGACGATAAGGACAGCGTATCTGAGGGGGCCGGAGCTGGATTTGGCACAGAACAGTTTAAGGTGACCCAATCTGAGAGGGGGAGGGGAAAGACCCGCGTATTCCATGTCTTCAATCCTGCGCCGGTGGAAAGAGATGAAGCGGCTGAGATAGTGGTTTGGGACTGGTTGGGCGATGTCGACAGGATGGTTTTCAGGGATGCTCAAGGTAACAAGGTTGAGCATCAGGTACTTGACAAAGGTTTTAACTCTTACTGGGGACATCACTATATGAGGGTACTTATTAAAGCAAGAGTTCCTGCATGCGGGTATAACACTTACATCCTGACGGAAGATGACGAGATGGAGACGGCATTGCCCTTCCCCAGGGATCCGCGGATAGAGGGTATAGACCAGTTTGTCCTTGAAAATGATCATATAAGAGTTGTGTTCAGTAGCCGTGATGCAGCCATCGTATCGTTGGTGGATAAGGCTACGGGAGAGGAGTTTATAAAGGGGTCACCTGCCGGCATCTTCAGATTGATCGAAGAAGACCCCAGTAAAGGTGGAACAGCATGGGTTGTAGGTCGCTACATGAACGTTATTGACTTGACCCGTGACGTTAAGATAAAAAAGGTGACTTATGGAGCAGGCAATATCAGGCAGTCCATTGCTTATGAGTGCTCTTTCAGGGATTCTAGCTTGAAGGTAACTGTTTCGCTGGATTATAACAGCCCTATGCTGCGCTATGATGTGCAGTGTGACTGGCACGAGGTGGGTAAACCAGGCATAAGCGTACCCCAGCTCAGCTTCTACATGCCTCTCGGCTATGAGTGTTCGTGCTATAAATACGATATTCCCTTTGGCACCATAGAGCGGGAGGGCATGGATAGGGACGTTCCGGCCAACAGTTGGGCATTGGGAGTGAGAAAGCAGCCTGGCGGGAAATCCGTAATGCTCATTACGGATACCAAATACGGGTTCAGATGTGTGGATAACTCTATGTCCATTACCTTAATACGCAGCTCTTATGACCCGGATCCCTATCCCGAGTTTGGCGTTCACAAGTTCAGTTTTGCCGTCTGTCTGGTGGATAATGCCAGCAACAGGGAGCTTATCCAGCAGGCATATAACTTCAATCATCCATTGAGCGTTATTTCCTCTTCTGTACACGGAGGCTCGCTGCCTGCCTCAGGCAGCTTTATGAGTCTGGAGGAAGGGGATGTGGCGCTTTCGGCTGTTAAGATGGCCGAGGAACAGGGGAAAGCAAAACGGGTTGTGATGAGGGTCTATGAGACCGAGGGCAAGGCTGCTAAAGCTGTGCTCAGGTTGTGGAAACAACCCGTACAGGCTTATTATGTGGACTTAAACGAGTGTAGGATAGATAATGGCCTTAGCATTTCTGTTGACGGTACGTGTGTATCATTTGAGGTACAACCCTATAGCGTTGCCAGCATATGCGTTGAATTTGAGGAGTAAAGAAATGTGCAGTGCTATCCCCCGACTGCCATGATAATTTCAGTCGGGGGCTTTGCTTTCCAAATCTTGACGTGTCCACTATGTGAGGTTATAATAGTAATTGAACTGGTTCAATTTTTGGCAGGACATTTAGGAGAGAGATATGGCTATAACCATTCGCGATGTGGCAAAGCGAGCAGGCGTCTCCTTGGGTACAGTATCCCGATACCTCAATGGGTATAGGTTGCGGGAAGAGAACCGTTTAAAGGTTGAGAAAGCCATCCAGGAGTTGGGTTTTAAGCAGAATATCATCGCTAAAGGCCTCAAGAGCAACCGTTCCATGACAATTGGAGTGGTAATCGACGATTTTACAAATATTTTTTGCACTTCTATCGTAACGGCCATAGAAAGGACTGTGGAAAAGGAGAACTACAGCATCATACTGTGCGATTACGAGGGCGACACTGAAAAGCTCGAGCAGAAGCTGAATTTTTTAAGGGACCGTTTTGTTGATGGGCTTATCCTTTTTTCCAATAACGTTCGTTTGAGCATAATGGACGAGTATATTCGTGACGGGATTCCCATAGTAATAGTAAATGAAGATATTCCCGGCTTTAATACCGATAAAGTACTGGTGGATAATGCCGGGGCCTCTTTCAGGGCGGTTGAGAGGTTCATCCATTCCAACCATACCAAAATTGCCATAATAAATGGGCCACCCAACTCATGGGTCAGCCAGCAAAGGTTTGAGGGATACAAGCAAGCGCTGGAGGCCTATAATATGCCTGTGGAATCCCGTTGGATCAAGTATGGCAATTTCACTACGGTAGGAGGTTATCTGGCTGCAAAAGAGTTCTTTGAAGGACCTGATATTCCAACTGCCCTCTATGTGACCAATTATTATATGACGCTGGGGGCTGTGATGGCTATCCATGAATTGAATATCAAGGTTCCGCAGGAGCTGTCCCTCATAGGCTTTGATTACTTCGAGCTGTCAGATGTCATAAAGCCTTCCTTGACGGTGATCGAACAGCCCACCTCAAAAATGGGAGAAATAGCCGGGAATCTCATATTAAAGAGGATAAAGGGAGACTATACAGGTTACCCGGAGGTACACAGGCTTCATACCAGGATGATTGTAAGGGATTCGGTAAGAGTCATTTCTTAGCCTTAGCAGTTAAGATAAACTTTAATACCTAAATAAACCGTAGATATGTTCCTCTAAATATGTTCTTTAATTGTTTTACCTTCAATTTGAACCGTTTCAATTTTGAGATTAATCTGTTAGAAAGAATGGATTGTATTTTTGACTACTTGTTTTTTGAAAAAACTAAAAAACAAATTTAATGGAAAGGGAGATAACATGGGTAAATTGCGGTTTAGGCAGGTTCATTTGGATTTTCACACCTCCGAGAAGATTGTGGAGGTGGGGAATGCTTTTGACCCTCAAGAGTTTGCTTACACCTTAAAAGAAGCCGGGGTTGATTCCATCACCTGCTTTGCCAGGTGCCACCACGGCATGATCTACTATTACACCAAATTTCCTGCGCGTCATCCCGGGCTTAAAAGGGACCTCTTACGGGAACAGATTGAAGCCTGCCATGCGATGGGCATTCGGGTACCAATTTACATAACCGTGGGCTGGGATGAATACATGGCAAAGCGGCATCCCGAGTGGTTGGAGAGGATGCCGGATGGCAGGCCTTATGGCGCAGGGCCTTTAGAGGCGGGTTGGAAGCATTTATGCTTTAATACTCCGTACATCGATTATGTGGAGGAACAGACCATTGAGGTTTTGGAAAAATTCGGGGATGAAGTGGATGGCTTGTTTTTTGACATAATAATTCATCTATTTTGCACACCCTGTGTTTTCAATGTATCACAAGCACGGAGCAAGGGTTTATAAGCAGCTGGTGGTAAACGCTTTGCGGCTGCTTTTGCCTGATAAGCTGGTTGAAACCAATGCACCCACCACGGCGCATATGCTCTTAAATTACCAGAAGCCTTATAATCGGTACATTCTCCATATACTTCATTATATCCCTGAAAGGCGATGTGAAGAAATAGACATTATAGAAGACGTCATTCCTCTGTATAACGTAGAGGTGAAGGTAAAGCTTCCTTCAAAGCCGGAAAGGGTGTACTGTGCTCCTAAAGGCACACAGCTGGATTTTGAGTATACGGATGGATATGTAAAAGTGGTGGTGCCAAGGGTAGAAGGACACGAGATGGTGGTGTTTGAACAAGGCGTAAAATGATGAGATGCAGTTTATGCATGTGAGAGTTGATATGATGCTGTTGGGGAAAATATATGCTCAGAAGCGATTGGGTTGGCGAAACCACTCCACCCTCAAATTGTGAATTTCGTTTTGAGTAGCAAAATAGGTTTTTTACACTAAAATTAAAAATTTAATACATAAAAAGGAGGAGAGATTTATGGCCAATATTGAAGGAATGAAATTGATTCCACCGCACAACAGGTTTAAAGGGGGTATGCCCAAAATAGGGATACGGCCTACCATTGATGGAAGGCGGCGGGGTGTCAGGGAGTCTCTTGAAGAGCAGACCATGAACATGGCCAAAGCAGTGGCCAAGTTTCTGGAGGAAAACGTCAGGCACTACAACGGCATGCCGGTGGAATGCGTGATTGCCGATACCTGCATTGGTGGGGTGGCCGAGGCGGCACAGACAGCCGAGAAGTTCGCCCGTGAAGGTGTGGGCGTATCCATCACCGTAACGCCATGCTGGTGCTATGGCTCTGAGACCATGGATATGGATCCTTTTATCCCCAAAGCGATATGGGGCTTTAACGGGACCGAGCGTCCGGGGGCTGTATATCTTGCTGCAGTGCTGGCGGCTCACAACCAAAAAGGTTTGCCGGCCTTTGGCATATACGGCAGGGATGTGCAGGATGCTGGCGATACCACCATTCCCGATGACGTGAAGGAGAAGCTCCTCAGGTTCACCAAAGCGGCTCTGGCTGTTGCAAACATGAGAGGTAAATCCTATCTCTCCATGGGTGGAGTATCGATGGGCATTGCCGGCTCTATGGTCAATCCTGATTTCTTTGAGAGCTATTTGGGGATGCGTGTGGAATACATAGATGAGACCGAATTCATAAGGCGTATCGAGGAAGGCATCTACGACAAAGAGGAGTTTGAGCGAGCTTTGCGCTGGGTAAAGGCCAACTGCAAAGAGGGCCCTGATAACAACCCGCCAGAGATGCAGGTTTCCAGGGAGAAAAAGGATAAGGACTGGGAAATGGTCATAAAGATGACAATGATTGCCCGTGACCTCATGGTGGGCAATCCAAAACTGGCTGAGATGGGGTTTGAGGAGGAAGCCTTAGGGCACAATGCCATTGTGGCGGGATTCCAGGGGCAGAGGCAGTGGACCGACCACTTCCCCAACGGCGATTTCATGGAGACCATACTCAATTCCTCGTTTGACTGGAACGGCATAAGGCAGCCTTACATCCTTGCAACCGAGAACGACTCGTTAAATGGCGTTGCCATGCTGTTTGGACATCTGCTCACCGGTACGGCTCAAGTTTTTGCCGATGTGAGGACCTACTGGAGCCCCGAGGCCGTAAAGCGGGTCACCGGCAAGGAATTAACCGGGCTAGCAGCCAATGGCGTTATCCATCTTATCAATTCCGGGTCGGCGGCATTGGACGGTACGGGCCAGCAGACCAAGGACGGCAAGCCGGCCATCAAGCCATTCTGGGAAGTGACACCTGAGGAGGTTGCACGATGCCTCGACGCAACCCAGTTCAGGTATGCCAACCTGGGCTACTTCCGCGGCGGCGGTTTCTCCACCGATTTTACCACCAGAGGTGGGATGCCGGTTACCATGTTGAGGATAAACATCGTGAAAGGGCTAGGCCCGGTGCTTCAGCTGGCCGAGGGCTACACGGTGGAGCTGCCTGAGGATGTGCACGATGTTCTTGATAAGCGCACTGATCCCACATGGCCCACCACCTGGTTTGTTCCCATACTTACAGGTAAGGGCGCCTTTAAGGATGTATACACCGTCATGAACAGCTGGGGTGCTAACCACGCGGCTGTGTGTTACGGCCACATTGGAGCGGAGCTCATCACCCTGGCATCCATGCTGAGAATTCCGGTGTGCATGCACAATGTTTCGGAGGACAGGATATTCAGGCCCAGCGCATGGAATGCGTTTGGTACAAATGACTTGGAGGGTGCAGACTACAGAGCATGTGCTGCCTTTGGACCGCTGTATGGCAGGAAATAAGTGTATTGCGTTGATTGGGGTGTTTGTCATCAATTTAATATCCGTTATTTACTGCATATAAGCTTATTGGGGCCGATTTCCCCCAAGGGGTAGGCCCCTAATTTTTATGCCTTAAAATTCCTTGTAAGGTTACTTTTGGAGAAGGCAGCTGTCAGCTTAATGTAAATTTTACGAAAGTATTGGAATACATCTATCAAAAAACATGATAGAATATACTTGAGATTAAATATGACAAAATATACTTGATATTTCCAGATGTGAATGATAGTTCACAAAATTTTGATTTGAGTGTATCATAGATCTGGCTGCTGAGCGTTAACGAAAGAGGTGAAGGCTGTGAGAGCACTGTTTTTATCGGTATCTGCGGGCCATGGCCACAATCAAACCGCTAAGGCCGCTATGGAGAGTCTAAAGTCTAAAGGCGTTGATTGTGTACTGCTGGATATATTTGAGTATATAAACCCCATATTGAGCGAATCGGTTGCCAAGGCCTATCTCATCTCCACAAAGTTTACTCCGGCTGTTTATGGAAGGCTGTACCGGCTGGGAGAAAGATTGGAGAAATCTGATGAGAAGCTCTACATAGGTAAGATAATAAGCTCGCTTTTATCCAGAAAATTGACGGTATTTCTCGGCGAGTATCAACCTGATGTGATTGTCTGCACGCACATTTTTCCAGCCCAGGTAATAAGCTATCTCAGGGAAAAGGGGCTGTCATGCAAGAGCGTGGGTATCATAACCGACTTCACTGTCCATCCTTTTTGGGAGGATACCAATTTGGATTATTACGTCACTGCCAGCAGCCTGCTGAACCTGCAGGTTCAGAGAAAGGGTATACCCCTCGAAAAGGTCTGGCCCATTGGGATTCCCATTCATATAAAATTTGCCAGTAAGATGGACAAAGTGGAAGCAAGGAAACTGCTGGGCATTGAGGATAAGACCACCATCCTAGTCATGAGCGGAAGCATGGGTTACGGGAATGTGGATGACGTCATTCGCAGGCTGGATAAAATGGACATGGATTTCCAGATAATTTCGGTATGTGGCAATAACACTTCTTTGAAGAAAAAGATTGATTTGATTGACATAAAGAAGAAGATCTACAACTACGGCTTTGTGGACAATGTGGACGTCATGATGGACGCCTCGGATTGTATATTGACCAAGCCCGGGGGGCTTACCGTATCTGAGAGCCTGGCCAAGTGCATTCCTATGATCCTGATAAACCCCATTCCTGGACAGGAGGACAGGAATGCGGAATTTTTGCTTAACAATGGGCTGGCCATTAAGACCAGCGAGACTTTCCCGGTAGATGAAGCGGTCTATCATCTATTTCACAATGAAAGCAGAAAGAAGTATATGATCGAGATGATGCGCGAAGTAGGTAGGCCATATGCTGCGGATGAGCTGGCTGACCTTATTATCCAACAAATAAAGGAGGGGGCTTGAAAGCCCCCTTTAATTTAAAGTATTTTTACTGAGAAGTTTGTGTAGACTGCGATGGATTTTGCTGAATAAATGGGCACTGGCCGCCGAAACCCATACCTCTTCTCCGTCCGAAACCGCCGTTAAATTTGCCACGGCCAAATCCTGGCAGGTACCCTTGTTCAGCTCGGAATTTCTCCATCTGGTCTATTCTCTGCTTCATAGCTTCAGCCCGTTCTTGGTCGATTACTCCAAACTCTAGATATTTATCCACGATCTGTTTTTTAAGCTCAGCAATTTTTGAGTACAGATCTGCCAGTTCCTTTTTCTGTGATTCACTAAGCTGTGTTCCTGTAGCGTTGGAAGGAGTTTGTGCCGGCGTCTGTGTGTTTTCGTTTTGGGCCCACGCAATGGGAACTGCAATGGCTCCTACCAGCATTATGGCTATGGCCATCATCCACCATTTCTTCAAGTCTGTTCACCTCCTCTTTAGATTTGTCTATTAATATTGTACCCGTATTCTATATTAAAGTTGTGAATATCATGTGAATGTTGTATGAATAATTTGTAAATTATAATGATGAGCCGATTCATCGAGTAAAATTCAAACATAGCTTACAAAAATAAAACTCAAGCACGGCTTGCTGGGAACTGTTTAAAATTATAGCCCTCTCAAGACAATGCCTTTTTTATGAGGTCTATTCTGGACAGTATGCGCTGGAAGAGCAAGTCCACTACCGTAATGGCTGCCATAGCTTCCACCACTACTACTGCTCGGGGAACTATTACGGGGTCATGCCTCCCAGTCAATGCCAGCTGTGTGTTTTGCATATCGTGCGTTACCGTATTTTGCGGAATGCGAATGGAAGGTGTGGGTTTAAACGCTGCACGGAATACGATGGGAAACCCCTCGCTTATCCCTCCGGTTATACCACCCGAGTTGTTGGTGAGCTTGATAAGCCCTTTGTCTGGATCGCAGATCAAAGGGTCATTGTTCTGCGAACCGGTGAGGTAAGCTGCTTCAAATCCTCTGCCAAATTCGATGCCCTTTACCGCACCAATGGACATTATGGCTTTGGCGAGGGCCGCGTCAAGCTTGTCGAATACCGGCTCTCCTACTCCGCTGGGCAGACCCTGTATTACGCATTCCACAATGCCGCCTGCCGAATCGCCCTTTTCCTTGAGCTGCTGGATGTACTCTGCGGCTTTTTTTGCTGCTTCGCAGTCAGGCATGGCGAAGGGGTTACGATATATCTCGTTTTCGTCAAATTTTTCTGGGTTGACTTTTATGGGACCTATCGAGAGGGTGTATGCGTGTATTCGTACTCCTAGTTGGGACAAAACCTTTTTGGCAATGGCGCCGGCGACGACACGGGCGGCCGTTTCCCTGCCTGATGCACGGCCGCCGCCTCTATAATCCCATATGCCGTATTTCTGATGATAGGTATAGTCGGCGTGGCCAGGACGATATACATGGGCAACTTGCGAGTAGTCTTTGGATCGCTGGTCCTCATTAGGAATGATGAGGGATATGGGCGTGCCTGTTGTTAGGCCCTGAAAAACCCCTGACAGTATAGTTACCTTATCTCCTTCTTGCCGTGGCGTGGAATAGGGGGATTGCCCAGGTCTTCGTCTATCCAGATCCTTCTGAATGTCTTCTTCGCACAGTGGAATGCCGGCCGGGCATCCATCAACGACCACGCCTAGAGCTTTGCCGTGGGATTCACCCCAGGTGGTGACGGTGAAGTTCTTTCCGATGGTTGAACCTGACATAGGGAACCTCCTTGAATTGAGTTTTATAGAATTGTATCATTTTGGAGCCAAGCTGTACAGCATATTTCAGTAGATATTGAGTTGTGAAGGATACGCAACTTTAAAGGATAAATTTTATAACAAAACAAAAATAAGTTTCACAATAAAGTTACTTTTTAAGCCGAGCAAATTTAAAGACAGGTAGATGAATTATTCAACAGAAGGTGTTAAAATATTTTTAAATATTTCAACGCTTAAACCGGGGGAGGAAAGGAGAAACGATGGTCAGCACAGGTATCTGTCTAGGTTCTACCAGTGTAAGTGTTGCAAGCGTTCAAGTAGAGGGTGATTTTTTACGCATAGTTGACACCTTCTGGATTCCACATGGTGGGTCTCCTAATTCGGTTTTTGAAAAAGTTTTTTCTTCTTTGAACTGCGAATTTGTAGCGGTAACAGGCAGGAAGTTTGCTCGGCGCATAAGGTTGCCCAAAATATCGGAGCCCGAGGCTGTAGAAATCGCATACAGACATTTATCAAATAAATACCCTGGTATAGACACAATTATATCAGCTGGAGGCGAGATGTTTATAGCATATAAATTAAATACAAAAGGCAGTATAGTGAACATTATATCCGGTAACAAATGTGCATCGGGTACAGGGGAATTCTTTATGCAGCAGATAAAAAGAATGGGCCTGCTTCCTGAAGAAGCTTTGAGGATTGCAGAACAACCACCATACACTGTGGCAGGGCGCTGTTCGGTGTTTTGTAAAAGCGACTGTACCCATGCTTTGAATAAAGGAGAGCCTAAAGGGCGTGTAGTATCAGGTTTGTGTAAAATGATGGCATCAAAAGTGATAGAACTTTTAAGGAAGTGTGATGCTTCAAAAGTACTTTTGATAGGAAAATGTGCTGAAAACAAACTGATGGTAGATTATATAAAAGAAGAGTTCCCGGATGTAATAGTGGCAGATGAGGCTGGCTGTTTTGAAGCTTTTGGGACAGCGATGTGGGCAGCATTGAATAAAGCACGTGTACCTGAAGGTGAAGGCAGGCTTATAGATGAGTTAGCTGCTTCTTTTTCGTATTTTGAACCTCTTATTAAATATTCTGATATGGTGGAGTTTAAAGAAATGCCCCGTGGTAGTGTAAAAGCGGGTGAAGAGTGCATTGTAGGTTTGGATGTCGGTTCTACCACTACTAAAGCAGTGGCTATAAGGATGAGCGATAATACTATAGTGGCTTCCGAATATCTCAGGACTAACGGTGACCCCGTAGGTGCAGCACGGCAGTGCTATAAGAAAATTGCAGAGGAAATAAAGGGAGCAAAAGTTATAGGTTTAGGTGTTACGGGTTCTGGAAGGCAGATAGCAGGGCTGCATGCTATGGCTTCAGCAGTGGTAAATGAAATAATAGCCCACGCAACGGCAGCAGCATATTTTGATAAGGATGTTGACACTATATTTGAAATAGGGGGCCAGGATGCGAAGTATACTTATCTGGTTCAGGGCGTACCGGCTGATTACGCTATGAATGAGGCTTGTTCTGCCGGTACTGGTTCATTTTTGGAAGAAGCTGCTGGCGAAACGCTGGGTATCAGTGTATACGAGATAGCTGATATAGCGTTACGGGGAGTAAAACCACCCAATTTTAACGACCAGTGCGCTGCGTTTATAAGCAGCGATATCAAGACGGCTATACAGGAAGGTATATCCAGAGAAGATATTGTAGCAGGGCTTGTATATTCGGTGTGCTTGAATTATATAAATAGAGTAAAGGGGAATAGGCCTATCGGTAATAGGATTTTTATGCAGGGTGGTGTGTGTTATAATCGTGCTGTTCCCCTTGCAATGGCGGCTATAACAGGTAAAAGGATAATAGTGCCGCCCGAGCCAGGACTTATGGGAGCTTTTGGTGTAGCACTTGTTGTTAAGCAAAAGCTGGAAAAAGGTGAGATAGAGAAACAGGCCTTTGACCTGGAGGTGCTGTCTAATCGAGAGGTAGCCCATGTGAAGTCTTTTACATGTTCTGGCAAACCTGAAAACTGCGATCGTAAGTGCAGTATAAACATTTTGAAAATAGATGGGAAGAATTATCCGTTTGGTGGAGCATGCACAAAATACAGCAATGTTGTCTCCAAATCCCAGATTAAACAGGGTAAGGACTTTGTTGCTGAATTTGAGCGTTTAACGTTTAAAAACTACAGCAAAAATGAAGAAGGGAAAAATGGGCCTACAGTAGGAATACAACCTTCACTTATGACGAATATTTTATATCCGCTGTATTATACTTTCTTTACAGAACTTGGGGCTCGGGTAATCCTGGCGACTGATCCTGAATCAACGGGTTTTGAAATAAAAGGGGCGGCTTTTTGTTATCCTGCCGAGCTATCCCATGGTTATAGGGCTTCTCTCATAAAGCTTAAGCCCGACTATATTTTCATCCCTCATGTTAGGCAGATACCTGCTGGGAGTGAGTTGGGTTCAAAAGTGACGTGTCCTATTGTGCAGGCTGAACCTTATTATCTAAAAGCGGCTTTTGATGAGCTTAAGGATTTTAAGCTGTTGTCTCCAGTGCTTGATTTTGCCAATGGATATGAGAATATGATGAATGAATTTGTAAAAGTTGGCATGGCTATGGGTTTTTCAGCGGCAGAGTCGGCTGCTGCTTACAGGGCGGCTATCGCTAAACAGCTTTCATATTTGAATAATCTAAAAAATATTGGGAAAGAATTCATGGAACAACTTGATAACCGCCATGATGTCACGGCGATAGTCATTTTCGGTAGGCCCTACAATGCTCTTTCTGGTAGAGTAAATATGGGTATTCCCAAAAAATTTTCATCAAGAGGATATGATGTGATTCCTTTCCTTATGCTTCCTTACGAAGAAGAGCTTTCTATGGATAATATGTACTGGGCTACAGGAGAGATGATAATTAAAGCCGCACGGTATGTCGAAAGACATCCTTCACTTTTTGGAGTATATATAACGAATTTCAGCTGTGGACCGGATAGTTTTATTACAGGATATTTCAGGCGTATAATGGGGCAAAAACCCTCTCTCACATTGGAAATAGATTCTCATACAGCCGATGCAGGGATAGATACGCGGGTGGAGGCTTTTTTGGATATAATCAAGGGTTATAAACAGGTAAAACGATATTATCATGTATCTTCACCTACGCAGTTTAAACCCTCTCGTGTGGAATACAAAAGGGGAATGCTGGAAGTGGTTGATTCTAAAGGAGATGTATATCCTATCATTCATCCGAGAGTGCATCTTATAATACCTTCCATGGGTGAACGGGCATCAAAGTTTGGTGCGGCTGCCTTGAGATACTGTGGTATAAGGGCTTCGGTATTGCCTGCACCTTCGGAACAGGAGCTAAAGCTTGGTAGAGCGGATGCGTCGTGCAAGGAGTGCCTGCCTCTTATACTTACTCTAGGAAGCTTAAAACGCTATCTCGAAACGAGGCCCCAGGATGAGTTAACAGTTTATTTCATGCCTCAAACCAGCGGACCGTGTAGGTTCGGCCAGTACAACGTACTCATGCAGAACTGGGTAATGGACAATCAAATAAAAGATGTATCCTTTTTGTCGCTTTCGTCGGCCAATGCTTACGGTGGGCTGAGTATACCTATGCAGCTGAGGATATGGCGTTCTCAGGTGATAGCTGAAGTATTGGATGATATATACAGTGCAGTAATTACTCTTTCGAAAGATAGACAACAGGGGCTTGGTGTTTATAAAGAAGTGGAGAATAGGCTGTTGTTTGCTTTAGAGCATTTGCCCTGGAAAGATGTGAAAAAGGAGATAGCCCGATGTGTAGAGTTACTTTCTAAAATAGATGTTGTGTGTGATATATCGCAAGCCAAAAAAGTCGCTCTTTTGGGTGAGATATATGTAAGAAGTGACGATTTTTCCCGTCAATATATAGTAGAAAAGCTGGCCGAGAAAGGAATTGTGACCACGACTGCGCCCTTGATAGAGTGGCTGTATTACTGCGATTATTTAGTAAAAAATTGTGTACTTCATGATAAACCTGCATGGAGTGATAGGTTCAGGGTGAGGTTCAGTGGTTTGATAAAGCGAAGGGAAGAGGCAGAAATAAAATCTTTGTTCAAAGGTACAAAGCTTTATCGGCCTGCAACTGTAAACGTGGACATGTTGATTAAATGTGCAAAAGGGCTTATGTCGGACAGGCTTACAGGGGAGGCAATACTCACGGTTGGGGGAACGATAGCTGAAATTATAGATGAGGTAGATGGAGTCATAGCCATGGCGCCGTTTGGTTGTATGCCAGGCAGGATAGCTGAAGCGTTGATTTCTCATAAGCTGGAGGAACAGAAACTTAAAAGCGCTGAGGATGAGGAATATATAAGAAATGTGCTGGAGCAGCATCTTAATCTTCCATTTTTGGCTATAGAAGTGGACGGGAACCCCTTCCCACAACTTATAGAATCCAGGATAGAGGCTTTTTGCTTACAGGTAGAGAAACTGCATGCTACCAAAGTAGCGCTTTCTCGATAATAGAAGATGTTAGATTGTACCGTATTTGATAATATGTTAAAATATTGTGTGAATTGTAAGGATAGTGTGGTTTTATTTGCAGTTTAAAGGTTTAGGGATAAGTGAATTATTTTTGTGATGATAAATGATGAATTGATATGAATCTGGAAGGAAGAAGCACTGTGATTGTTGGGATTGGTATTGATATCATCGAAGTTGAACGAATAAAGAAAGCATGTAACAGTTTGCGTTTTTTGGAAAGAGTTTTTACTGAGGAAGAGCGAAAGTATTTCGAAAAGTGTGGGAATAATCCTCAGACAATAGCTGGCAATTTTGCGGCAAAAGAAGCGGTAATGAAGGCCTTAGGTACGGGTTTCAATGTGGGGTGGAAGAATATAGAGATACTTCACTCTTCCAATGGGAAACCATATGTAAATCTCTACGACAGGGCAGCATACAGTTTATCCTGTATAGGTGGTAAAAAGGTGTGGGTTTCCATATCGCATATAAGAGGATTGGCAATTGCCCAAGTCATTATAGAAAGGTGAGGAAGGGAAATATGTTTGTTGTAACTCCATTTGAGATGAGGAGGATAGACCAAAGGGCTATTGAACAGTTTGGCATTCCCGGGATTGTGCTCATGGAAAATGCCGCCATTAAAGTCGTGGAAGTGATACAAAAGGTTTACTCTTTAAAAGAGCAGGACAGGGTTGTCGTGCTGGTTGGTGTGGGCAACAACGGTGGTGATGGCCTGGCCGTTGCCCGTCATCTGTTTTTGAGGGGCGTGGGTGTAGATGTTTTTTTATTGGCGCGGGAAGATGCTGTATCAGGGGATGCAGGGATCAATCTGGGTATTGTCAAAAAACTGGGGGTGCCCCTGGTTTTTGTACGGGATGAGAGCGATATATCAAGGCTCAAGGAGAGCTTGAAGAGCGCAACGCTTGTTGTGGACGCTATATTTGGTACGGGGCTTTCCAGGCCGGTAGAAGGAATATTCGCAGAGGTAATAGAGCTTGTCAATCGGGTGGCGCTCCCGGTTGTGGCTGTGGATATACCTTCGGGCATCAATGGTGCAGACGGGCGTGTTATGGGTACTGCTGTAAAGGCTATGGATACGGTAACGTTTGGGTATCCTAAAAGGGGACACCTGCTGTATCCTGGCAGAAAGTATACCGGTAAATTGCATGTGGTACCCATAGGGCTGCCGCTTGATAGCGCCCAGGCTGTTGGGGTGCAAGCTTTTACCTTGGATGTTGATGAAGCGGCTGGGATGCTTAAAGAGCGGCCTGCCGAGGGGCATAAGGGTACCTTTGGCAGGGTGGCTGTGGTGGCGGGTTCTACCGGCATGACGGGTGCTGCCTGCCTTTGTACCATGGCAGCACTGCGCAGCGGAGCGGGGCTCGTCACTCTGGGAATTCCGGCAAGCCTGAACGATATTTTGGAGAACAAACTGACCGAGGTTATGACCAGACCGCTACAGGATAATGGGACGGGGTGCCTGCAGGAAGAGGCCCTGGATGATGTACTGGACCTGGTGAGGGATGCAGATGTTTTGGCCATAGGGCCAGGGCTGGGGAAAAGCGGTGCCGTGTTTGAAGTTTTAAGGAATATTTTAGGCAGGATTGATATATCCATAGTATTAGACGCAGATGGATTAAATCATATATCCCGGGATATTAGCCTGCTCAGTAAGCATGCAGGGCCTGTGGTGATTACGCCCCATCCTGGGGAGATGGCAAGGTTGACAGGATTGAACGTTGCTCAAATTGTGGAGTCTCCTGTGGAGGTGGCACAAAGGTTCTCACAGGAAACAGGAGTGGTGGTATTGCTAAAGGGTGCCACTACGGTGGTGTGCCATCCGGATGGCAGAGTATACTTCAACACGACTGGGAATTCCGGGATGGCTACGGCGGGAAGCGGTGATGTTTTAACCGGCATCATTGCCGGATTTATTGCACAAGGGTATGAGCCTTTTGACGCGGCGGTATTGGGCGCGTTTGTTCACGGCTATGCAGGCGATTTGGCGGCTGATGCCCACGGTCAGGCAGGGATGGTGGCTGGGGATATACTTGAGGCCGTGCCGCTGGCACTTAAGAAGATGTATAATTTGCTGGCTGAGCATTGTAAAAGCTGGTCACATCGTATATAATACTGAATATAGTTATGGTGTATGTTAGCACATCAGCGTGAGACCAGCCATGAATCTTCCTGCTTCCCCGAAAGAGCATCGCTGATATTGTTTGTGGAGGCAGGGGGTAATTTTGTGCAGGTGGGAAGCTCCGGTTTTTGCTGGGGAGCAGTTCGGGTGGGAATCTTGAGTACATAATTTATAGGAGGTGCCCACTGTGGCTGAATTAAAGAAGATTTTGGTGAGCTTACCTGATAGCCTTTTGAGGGAAGTTGATGAGATTGTCGCAATTGAGAAGAGAAACAGGAGCGAGTTTATTCGAGAAGCCATGAAACTTTACATCAGGGAGAGGCATAAGATGGAAATAAGGGAAAAGATGAAAAAGGGCTACGAAGAGATGGCAAAAATAAATGCCGAGTTGAGCAAGGTAGGATTTGAGTCCAGCAACGAGGCGTTGGCGACTTATGAAGCCCTTTTATCGGAGAGTGAATGATTAATTATGATGGTGAGAAGAGGAGAAATCTATTACGCTGACCTCAGCCCTGTAGTGGGCTCGGAGCAGGGCGGAGTGAGGCCGGTGCTCATAGTACAAAACGATATAGGAAACAAATACAGCCCCACAGTCATCGTGGCGGCCATCACTTCGCAGATTAACAAGGCCAAGCTTCCCACCCATGTGGAGCTCAGCGCATCCGAGTATGGGCTGCCCAAGGATTCGGTCATTCTGCTTGAGCAAATAAGGACAATTGATAAAAAGAGGTTGAGGGAAAAAATATGCACGCTGTCGTCCGAGGTTATGGAAAAGGTAAACGAGGCACTGCAGATAAGCCTAGGACTTATTGATCTGTAAATCAGGATGGGGTGGGCGTTTAATTTTTTGATTGTAAGTGGGCTGATTATGGAGTAGAGATAACGGGCGTGGAATCTAATTCTTATATGCGCGAGGAGAGTACTGCACCAGAAACAACAAAAGGACTAAAAAGGAGTACTTCATGAAGAAGCTGTATTTGCTGATAAAAGATTATGTGCTCATAGTGGTGGGCACGTTTTTGACCGCGCTGGCATTCAACTTCTTTCTTATACCACACAAGATTGCTCCAGGGGGATTAAGCGGTATAGGCACGGTATTGTACTACCTTTTTGGGATTCCAGTGGGCGTTACCATGCTGCTTCTCAACGTGCCCATATTTATAATGGCCGTTAAAGAATTGGGTAAAGATTTTGGATTTAAGACGCTTTTGGCCACGGTGTTGCTGTCGGTATTTATAGATCTTGTAAAGGTTCCCTCGCTTACACAGGACTCCATACTCGCTTCTATTTACGGCGGTGTGCTGATGGGTGTTGGCCTGGGGCTTGTCTTTCAGGGCAACGCCACCACCGGTGGCACCGACCTGTTTGCTAAGATAGTGCACAAATTTTACCCTCTGGTGGGAGTGGGGTGGATACTCTTTGTTGTCGACTTTTTGGTGGTGCTGACGGCTGCCATCGTTTTTGGGCCAAGCCAGGCGCTTTATGCGCTGGTGTCTCTATACCTGAGCGCCCGGGTGATAGACGTGGTGCTGGAAGGCTTGAACTCAGCCAAGGCTTTTATCATCGTTTCTGACCATGCCGATGAGATAAGCCACAGGATTATGACCGAAATAGACAGAGGCGTCACCTTTTTAGAAGGTAGAGGAGCGTATACCATGCAAAGGAAAAATGTAATTTTATGCGTGGTGAATAGAGCACAGGTGGTACGGCTAAAGGCCATCGTAAACGAGGTGGATCCTTTAGCTTTCGTTTTGGTTACCGATGTGAGGGAGGTGATGGGTGAGGGCTTTTGATTGGGCCCAAAATGGGTTTTGGCAAATCTGTCGGCTCCCTCGGACGCTATATATACTTCAGGCTTTTGCTGGGGAAAAGGGGTTGTCAAATGGCTAATGAGCGCAACGTTATGATTTGCGTGACGCGACAAAAGGCTTGCGAGCGCTTAATAAAACTGGGAAAACAGATTGTAAAAGGCTATACCGGTGCTAAACTGTATGTGGTTCATGTGGCTAAAAATGGGGTGAATTTTCTGGGTAATCCCGATGAAGGGGAGGCCCTAGATTACCTGTTTCAGGTCTCCAAAGAGGCGGGGGCCGAAATGACAGTGCTTCGCTCTGACCGCGTGGTGGATACGCTGGTGGATTTTGCGAGGAAGAATAATGTTTCCATTGTGATTATGGGGGAATCGCCCGGTTCTCGAGGAGATGGCGATAGAAACATAATACAGGAGATGGAGAAGCGTTTGCCGGATTTGGAGCTGAGGGTTGTACCCCAAAGTTAGCGTTTGAACTTTTCCACAAGTTGTCTCACCCACAGCCTGTGTGGGCTTTCCACTATGGACATGGGGTCAGACGCCTCGCCCCTTGATTTTGGGAAAAGAAGGATTTTAGGCCCTTTTCGGGATTGATTTTCCCATACGTGGGTGTGGAATAGAACGTAATCGATATATCCCTCTTTGTAAACGATGAGAGTAACCTCACCCCAGGTTTTGGGGAGTATATTTTTATAGTGTGCGTCTTCGATTATGGGTACCCGGATGGCCGGGGTTAAGCCCTGGGCGTTGGTCATAAACTTTTTTCCCAGCTCAGGGATTACTACAGCCGCCCCTTCAATAGGCCTTTCGGTAAACCCATCCACCACCTGGGGTTGTATATACCCGTAATGTGGTTCATATGTAGAGTTTATTTGTGAAAATGCTTCAATATGGTGTTGAAAACTTTCATCGTAGAAAGAATAGCCGTTGCTTATCAATGAAACAATCACCACCATTATCACAACAATGGTCATCAAGGATTTGATCCGATCATACACAGCATTTCACCTCCACCATTCACATAAATATATATTCATCCTATCAGCCGTGATAGCACTCATCTCGTCAAACCTTCCCGGGTTTTGTGGCATTGGATTTTTTTGATTTTATGATCTGCATTGGAGGGGTTATTATGGATAATCATGGCAGGGGATTCAAGGGGGTTGTAGCCCTTTTATTAACAGCATTTCTGGGCGCATTCCTTTCCGGATGTTATTTGTTCCCCAAGGAAGAGGAGGTGTTGGCACCGCCATTGATTGAACCCCCCGAAATTACCTACGACGTTATGGAGGTAAAGAGGGGGACTATAGAGAAAAAGATTACCGGTTCAGGGACTTTTGTTTCAGTTGAGCAGGGCAACATGTTTTTTAAGGCACGGGGCGGGCGCATAAAGGCCATCCATGTTAAGATAGGGGACAAAGTCAAGAAAGGCGATTTGCTGGCTGAGCTCGATACCGCCGGGTTGGAGTATGAAATTGAACAGCAGAAGCTGGTGCTTCGTAAAGCGCAGCTTCGATACAACCAGATCAAAGAGTCGGGGGGAGATAAATACTCCTTAGCGATAGCTGCCTGTGACATTGAACTGGCAAGGCTCCAGTTAAAAAATCTGCAGCGCCAGTTAGAAGAGGCCAAACTGGTGTCCACCATGGATGGCACTGTGGTCTACGTGGATAACCGGTTGGGGCAGGGCGATTACATAGATGCGTATTCCACCCTTGTAAAGGTAGCAGATCCTACTAAGCTTCAGCTGCAGTATTCGGGCAGCAATCTTTCGGACTTCCAGGTGGGCATGAAGGTAGAGGTGAAGATACGCGATAAGGTGTATGAGGGCGAAGTGGTGATGACGCCGGCTACTGTACCCGTCGATGCAGATGAGAGCCTCAAAAACGTAGTTCGCATAGAAGTGTCCAATCTACCCGAGGACGTCACCATGGGCGATACCGCTCAGTTTACGCTTACTTTGGATAAGCGTGAAAACGTCATAGTCCTTCCAAGAAACCTCGTAAGAAACTATATGGGGCGTAAGTATGTGTTGGTGCTGGAGGACGGGCTCAAGAAAGAGCGCGATGTTGAGGTGGGGCTGGAGACTCCTACTGAAGTGGAGATCATCAAGGGCCTTGAAGAGGGCGAGCAGGTAATTGTGAATTAAAGGGGGTCTAAGCCTTGATATTGATGGTACTCAGAAAGATGCTCAACAACAAGTGGATGGTCGTATGCCTGCTTACGGGTGCGGTGCTGGCAGTGGCCATGATAAGCAGTATACCCATTTATACCAATGGTGTGCTTCAACGGATGCTGACAAAGGATCTAGAACAATATCAGATATCCTCCGGGGTCTTCCCTGGGCAGTGCCTTGTACAGGCTAGCATATATTCGCATTATGACGCCAGCAACCGCATAAAGGCCTATCACATGATTGACAAAAGGGTAAAGCAGGAGCTCATCAGGGATGTGGGGCTTCCGGTCATGGCCGAGGCGGAGGACTTTGTGATCGATTATATGACCGCACTGCCTGAGGTTCAGAGGGAAGAGGAACCCAAAAAGCGGTTTGTCAAGATAGAGGCCATGTCAGGGCTGCAGGAGCACATAAAGATTGTTCACGGGCGCTTGTTCTCCAGCGAAAAGAAGGACGGCATAATAGAGGCCATTGTGACCGAAGAGGCGATGAAGAACCTGGACCTGCGGATGGATGAGGTTTATGTGGTGAGCGATTTTATCAATCCTGAATCAGAGCCGTTTAGGATAAAGGTTGTTGGCGTGTTCACCATAAAGGAGCAGGTTGATCCTTATTGGTTTCAAGGCCTTTGGGCGTTTAGAGAAAGCTTTCTGATAGACTATTCGCTGTTCTATAGGGAATTTATAGAGGCGGAATTTCCTCTGCTGACAAAAGGTCAATGGTATTATGCTTTTGACTATTACAAGATAACCTTGGATAACATCGCATCCATTGTGGATGCATACAAATCGCACAGCCGGTGGTTTACCGACAAGAGGATAGACTTTAAGATGCCGGCCATTTCTATACTGGAACAGTATTATGAGCGGGAGAAACAGCTTAAGACCACGCTGTGGGTTGTTCAGGTTCCCATCATGCTCATGCTGATCTTTTATGTATTCATGGTATCTCAGCTTATCGTTGAGCACGAGAAGAATGAGATCGCGGTTTTAAAGAGCAGAGGCGCAAGCGGCATACAGATCTTCTTGATATATTTGGTGGAGTCCATTATTTTGAGCGCTGTGGCTATTGCCATTGGGCCGCCTTTGGGGCTGCTGTTGTGCTCTTTATTAGGAGCGTCTAACGGATTTTTGGAATTTGTGCAGAGGACGGCTCTCCCTGTTCGTCTAAATACAGCTGCCTATGTCTATTCCTTTTGGACGGTTTTAGTATTCATGGTCACCATGCTTATACCGGCCTCTCTGTCTTCGCGAACCACAATCGTGCAGTACAAGCAGAGAAAGGCGCGCACAGTGGTGTTTATGCTGTGGAAGAAGTATTTTCTGGATGTTGTTCTTTTAGGAGTTGCAGGGTATGGGCTTTACAGCTACCAAATGCGCCAGCAGGCCCTAATGGTGAGCGGTGTCAGCGGTACTGACCTTGCCATAGATCCACTTCTCTTTATCATTTCAACCCTGTTTATACTGGGTGCAGGCCTGGTTTTCTTGAGGATTTTCCCATATATGGTCAGGTTGATATTTTGGCTGGGCAGAAAGGCTTGGTCTCCTGTGCTGTATGCGGCTTTTATACAGGTGGGAAGGTCGAGCGGCCAGGACAGGTTTTTGATGCTGTTCATAATTCTTACTCTGTCTGTGGGCATTTTTAACGCCAATGCGGCGCGGACGCTCAATAACAACATTGAAGAGAAGATTCGATACAATATAGGCGCCGATATAGTGATTCAAGCCCACTGGGAGGATAATAAGCTGGATATAATGCCGGCTGATCCGGCAGCCATGATGGGGATGTCGCAGCTTCCGGGGTTGGAGGAAGAGCCTGTGCAGTATATAGAGCCTCCTTTTCTTCCGTATACTGAGCTTTCGGGGGTGGAATTGGCAACCAAGGTGTTCAGAAAAGAAGGAGTAACGGTGCAAACTGCCACGAGGCAAAACGTGAACAGGGTCTATCTTATGGGCATAATACCCAACGAATTCGGAAAGGTGGCTTGGTTCCGCAACGATTTGCTGACCCCTCACTGGTACCATTATCTTAACCTGATGTCGCGCCATCCACAGGCGGCGCTGGTATCAACGTCTTTTAAGAAAGATTTTGAGGTGCAGAAAGGTGATTCCCTGTGGATTACTTGGGGAAATCAGGGATATCTGGAGGTAGTCGTATATGAGTTTGTGGATTATTGGCCCACTTTCAACCCAAATGTAACAGAGCCGATTCAAACCAGCTCTCCTTATCTTGTGGTGGTAAATCTACCCTATATACAGGCCAATATGGCGCTGGAACCCTATGAGGTGTGGCTTAAGAAAGCGCCAGGAGCCACCAGCGAACAGATATATAAAGATATTGAAAATAAGAAGCTTCTGATAGAAAGGCTGGAGGATAGCAGCCAGCAAATCATAATAAAGAAAAATGATCCGATGCTGCAGGGCACCAACGGGACTTTGACGCTGGGATTCATAGTGACTATGGCTGTAAGCACAATCGGTTTTCTCATCTACTGGATTTTATCCATAAAGCAGAGGGTGCTCCAGTTTGGGATATTCAGGGCCATGGGGCTGTCGGTCAAAAAGATAATTGGGATGCTGGTGTGCGAGCAGGTGCTGATATCAGGGACGGCAATACTGGTTGGCATAATTATTGGCGGCATAGCGAGCGATCTGTTTGTACCGCTGCTTCAAATGGTGTACAGCGCGGCTCAACAGGTACCGCCCTTCAAGGTAGCCGCTGCCCGGGAGGATTACATCAGGATTTATGCCGTCGTATTTATGATGCTGACCATAGGACTGTCGGTTTTGGGCTTTATAATATCCAGGATAAAAATACATCAGGCCATTAAGCTGGGTGAGGATTGAGGCGGATTTTCCTAGAAATAGTTGATTGTGCTGTTTACTGTTTCATTTGACACAGTTCAATCCTTGTGTATCTAGTAAATACCAAATTATGGAGGAGATTTAAGTGCTATATAAGGAAGATTGGGGAAGAACAAATTGTTTTCGATGCTGAGCTGTTTGAGTCTTTTTTCGAGTTCTTTGAAGAGTTGTTTTTCAGTTTTAGGCAGAGGTTTCAGAGAGATGTTTTTATGCATTTTTTAATCCAGGTATAAATGTTATTCTCGGAGATTTGGTAATGCCTAGTGACTGAGGCCTACGTTACCGACTTCCTGGTATTCTGCTAAGAATTGTTCTTTAAATTCTTCGGGGGTATTGTCTCATTGACAATACCCCCGAAGGTAATTATAGCTTCTACATAGAATTTTTCCAAGTTGTCTAATAGTTATCAGCGAAGCGAACAGGCTTTATTACTGGCTTGAATGGAAATGGTAGTTAATGGAGTATCTAATGGATTTCGAGGCCTCTTAATGAAAAAAGTTTTCCTTTTCTTATGGTGATGCTATAATAAAAATAAGGGAAGAAGGACTGGTTCGTCAACGTGAGCTATTAGTTGCTATTGGAGTAAACGAAGAGGGTTATCGTGAAGTATTAGGGTTTATGGATTAGGGTTTATGGTTGGAGATAGCGAGTCTGAGGAAAGCTGGGGAGGATTTTTCTAATGGCTTTAAACAAAGGGTATTACATGGAGTTGACATTATAGTATAAGACTATAACAAGGGGCTTATACGTGCTGTTCGTCAATATTTTCAGGGTGCAATGTGGCAGAGATGTCAGACACATTTTATGAGAGATGTAGTTGTGGGAAGAAATATTTTGACATGGTTGAGTATTTTGAATGGCGTAGAAGTAGGGTACAAAAGTCAAAGGAGAATATAACATTGATAGGGTAGACATAATCACCACTGCTAAGTGTTGTATGACTGCCGTAGGCTCTTTTAGTAAAAAGACGGGCGTAGCATGGCGATAGCGTATCCTTGTCCTAAAAGAGGCCGGAGACGGTATAAAATATAGAAGTTAGTGATGCTAAATTAACCTGGTTCTAGCCAGAGGGAATTTTACACAAAAATTTGGACTTGATCTTCATTTCTCCTTTTTTTATTATTTTTTCATTATTTATGCTGTATCCTTTTATCTTTTCATTTGTTATAAGTTTTAGCGAATGGAATGGAATTGGAGAAATTAAATGGATAGGGTTTGATAATTATATAAAGCTGGTTAGGGATGAAATATTTATCCAATCTATTATGAATGGAATAATAATTTTTTTCATGTATGTCCCATTAATGTTATTTTTAGCGCTAGTTTTAGCGGTAATCCTTAATAATAGTGAAGTGAAGTTTAGAGGGTTTTTTAGGACTACTATTTTCATTCCAAATATAACTTCAGTAGTAGCGGTTTCATTTGTTTTTGCCTTAATTTTTGATACAAAATATGGTTTTTTAAATATGATATTAAGTCAGTTAGGAATTGAACCAGTTTCATGGTTAGGAACTCCGCTTGGTGCTAGAGTTGCCGTTTCTTCTTTGGTAACTTGGCGTTGGCTTGGTTATAATATGGTTCTTATGTTAGCTGGACTTCAGAATATATCGAAAGAATTATTTGAGGCGGCGGATATAGATGGTGCTAACAAGGTACAGTCTTTTTTTAGTATTACTATTCCTCTCATGAAACCAGTAATACTTTTTTGTACTGTATTGTCTACAATTGGAACATTTTCTTTGTTTACAGAACCGATGCTTCTGACTGGAGGAGGGCCTATGTATAAAACAATAACACCTGTATTGTATATTTACAGGGAAAGCTTTCAGTACTTGAGGATGGGATATGCCTCCAGTGTAGCATATATATATTTTATATTAATGTTTGTGTTTACACTTTTGCAATTTAGACTTAGTAAATCAATGGGTGAATAGTTGTTAGTATTGTATAAATGGAGGAGACTGTTATGAGAAAACAAGGGATGGTAATAAATACTTTTAAAACGCTAATTTTATATTTTTGTCTGATGACAGTAGTAGTTATAATGGTTTTTCCTTTTATTTGGATGTTTTCATCTTCATTTAAACCTTTGAGTGAGATTTTTTCGTATCCTCCCAGCATAATGGTAAAAAATTTTACTTTGGATAACTATATACAGCTTTTTACTAAATATTATTTTGACAAAGCATTTATCAACAGTAGTTATATTGCTGCATTGTATACTGCAGGAGCGGTTTTCTTCTGTTCTTTAGCAGGATATGGATTTGCTAAGTATAACTTTAAGGGCAAATTTGTATTGTTTTTTATTGTTTTAGGCTCTATGATGATTCCGTTTGAAGTTACGATGGTTCCGTTATATCTGATATTCAGAAATTTAGGATGGATAGATAGACATATTGGCCTGATTGTTCCTGGTTTGGCTAATGCTTTTGGAATTTTCTTTATACATCAGTACATGCAGGGAATAAGCAATGAAATAATTGAGTCAGGAAGGATTGATGGATGCAGTGAACTTGGAATATTTATAAAGCTTATCTTTCCGATAATTAAGCCAGCAATTGCCAGTTTGGGAATTATATTTTTCATGAACTCGTGGAACAATTTCTTATGGCCGCTGATTATTCTAAAGTCTCGAGAAAAGCTTACCCTGGCGGTAGCACTGAGGAATTTTGAATCCGGGATAAGGACGCCTTATCATTTAATTATGGCTGGTTCGGTAGTAAGCATTCTACCTCTTCTTGTAATATTTTTTGCGTTTCAAAAACAATTTATATCTGGAATCATGTCTGGTGCTGTTAAAGGTTAATAGAAAGAGAACTTACCCAATGTCTCAGTATGTTCTCGGGTTTTATACCATTTATGATGCTTTGCAAATTACGAGTTGAAGTAATTTTATTCGAAAGAAAGATTATAAATTTTATAAAAGGGGATAACGTAGCTTTTTGTATGATAATAAAAATGATGAGTATTGTTGCAGTAAGCAGGTACTGTTTTTTGGTGCAGCTCAATGAGTCAAGAAGGAAAGTTATATAATGAATATGAGATTCTTCATGATTATTTTGGTAGAAGAGTAAATGATGTCATAAAATGGTTTAAAGATATTAGAAAATACGCTAGCGAAGTAAAATGATTTTATGGTAAGGGAAGGCTAATCCCATAAAAAACTAAAGGAAGGTGGTATTTAATGTATTTTGGAGCTGCTTATTATCCCGAGCATTGGCCTAGGGAACGGTGGGCTGAAGATGCAAGGCTAATGAAAGAGGCCAATATCAATGTAGTACGTTTGGCGGAATTTGCCTGGGCCAAACTGGAGCCTTCAGAAGGCAACTACGATTTTTCGTGGCTGGATGAGGCTATAGACGTTTTAAGCCAGCAAGGCATAAAAGTGATTATGGGTACGCCGACAGCTACTCCGCCCAAATGGTTGATGGATAAGCATCCCGAGATCTATATGAAAGACAAGTATGGACATATTCGAGGGTTTGGCAGCCGCCGTCATTACTGCTATAATAGCCCAATTTATCATGAATATACTAAACGCATAGTATCAAAGATGGCGCAGAGATACGGGAAAAACCCTAACGTGATTGCCTGGCAGATCGATAATGAATTTGGTTGTCAGGATACTGGACAATGCTACTGTGAGAATTGTCTTTTGACATTTAGGAAGTGGCTTAAAAGTAAATACGGTAGTCTGGACAATTTGAATCGGGCATGGGGTACGGTATTTTGGAGCCAAATATATAATGATTGGGATGAAATCATTCTCCCTTATTATACGGTGTGTGAAGGCTCAGACAACAGGTTTCATGGCCACAATCCCGGACTGCTCCTGGACTTTTACAGGTTTTCATCTGATTCTATTGTAAGGTATCAAAAATTACAGATAGATGTTATAAGGGAATTTGCATCTCAGCCAATTACACATAATTTCATGGGTCATTTTTCTGAAATAGACTATTTTGATTTAGGAAAAGATTTGGATTTTATATCTTGGGATAACTATCCTAAAAATCAATGGGGTATAGGAGATTACCCCAGTATTGCCATGGCCCATGATTTGATGAGAGGTATAAAAAACAAGAATTTTTGGGTGATGGAAGAGCAAAGCGGTCCTTGCGGATGGAGCATTATGGGAAATACTCCCGAGCCTGGCCAAATAAGGTTGTGGACATATCAAGCTGTAGCTCATGGGGCCGAAGCTATTGTTTATTTCCGCTGGAGAGCCTGTTTGTTTGGTGCCGAGGAGTACTGGTATGGTATTTTGGATCATGACGGCATACCAAGGAGAAGATACCGAGAGGTTCAGCAGACCGGCAAGGAGTTACAGGCTATTTCTGATCTGCTTGTAGGTTCAAATGTGGTATCCCAAGTGGCGCTTATAAAATCCTATGATAATCTGTGGAGCCACAGGTTCCAACCGCACAGCGGCGGTTTTGATTACAATAATCTTCTTATGAGCTACTATAAAGGACTTATAGACAACAATATAAATGTTGACGTTATTTCAATAGATCAGGATTTAAGTAAATACAAAGTTGTATTTATGCCGGCGTTCAATCTGGTTAAAGATGATGTAATTCAAAAAACTGAAGAGTATGTTAAAAATGGAGGTACCCTGGTGGTAACTTTCAGATCCGGAACCCGGAATTGGGATAATTCCATGAGAACTGATACGTTGCCAGGAGCTTTCAGGGAACTGGCTGGTGTGGAGGTAGAAGAATTTGATCCTTTGATTCAAGGTCAGGAGGTTAAGATAACTGGAGTTATAGGAGAAGGCAAAGCAATCATATGGTGTGACGTGTTGAAATGCAATGGAGCCGAGGTTTTGGCGACTTATGCTGAGAGATTTTATCATGGAAACCCAGCCGTAACAGTCAACAAGTTTGGAAAAGGCAAGGTTTATTATGTAGGTTGTGGTTTGGATCAAGATAGTATGGACAGGCTTGTTGCTGTGATTACTGAGGAAGCAGGTGTACAGCCGGTATTGCCATGGAAGATACATGGGGTTGAAGTGGTGAAAAAGGAGAAGGGGGGTAGAGAATATTTAATAATTCTCAACCATAATGCAAATTCTGTGGTTGTGGATGTGGGAGGAAGTTATATTGAGATTTTAACTGGTAACAAGGTCAATAATGTGCTAAAGCTTGAACCTTATGGTGTAGCAGTGCTTATTTGAAATTGAAAATTCGTATTAAAAAACAGCGGAAACTTCCAAACAGTATATTTGTGGTTTCCGCTGTTTCATTTTCGTTATTTTTTACTGTACTTAACGGTATGTACTCAATGGCAAAATAGTATACGAAATAATAAATCAGGGTATTTCTATATTAATTCTTTAATGGTATAATATTGGTATAATAAAAATACAAATTAATAAAAGGTAAGTATCTAAATTTCGTACAAACAAATGAAAAGAAAATGTATAAAATTTCCTTAAGTTAATATTCCAATTAAATACATAAAGGATAATAGCCACCTTCGTCGAAATAGTTACTTACTACAATACTAATCGAAAGGTGATATTACACTATGAATAAATAACATTTTCGACTAGTAATTGCAATAAGGAAACTATTTCAGTATGGCTGGCTTCAGTATTACAATTTGCTTTTGAGAATTGATAAAAGCGCTATCAAAGCCAGACTATGTCTAGTTGAATTTTCTAATTTAACCATTTTCCAAGGTTCTGTTTGCACAAAATTATAGTGTAAATTTGTAAAGTGAGGAATGAGATGAAGGTATTACATAGCTATATAAAGGAGCAGAAAGTCCGTAAAAATGTTGATGTGATGCTGCTGTAGAAAAGATGATTGTGCTGCTTATTGTTTCATTTGACACAATTCAATCCTTGTGTATCTAGAAACCCAAATGGGGGGAGATTTAGTTGTTATATAAGAAAGATTGGGAGCTAACAAAATTGGAGTATGAAAAATGGTGGAATAAGGAGACTAAAAAGCCGCTTCTGAGCATCACTGTGTCTAAAGAAAAATATAAGGGTAAGACGTATAGATGGGATGGCTGGGATCTGCTGAGGGAAAAGGATGATCCCGAAAAGGCAGTAGATAACTTTGAAAGAAGGGCACAAGACATTTTGTACTTAGGAGGGGCATATCCCAATCTGTGGCTTAACCTTGGCCCAGGAGTGTTGGCGGCTTATATTACCGGCTTTTTGAAATTTACGGGTGATACCGCATGGTTTGAGCATCCCATGGAATGGGATGATATAGAAAAATTGCTTGACTCTCTAGATGAGAATAATGAATGGTGGGCTTATACTAAGAGGCTTGCGCATTTGATAGGGGGAAAAAGCCGGGGTAAGTTTGTGCCAGGGATGACCGACATAGGAGGAATAGCAGATGTTTTGGCATCTTTAAGAGGGACAGAAAACCTTCTGATGGACCTCATAGAGCGACCTGAAGTGGTTTTAATGGCAATGGATAAAATTTTGGAGCTATGGCATTATGTATATGATGAAATCGATGGCATATTATCACAGTATATGGAAGGGACTTCTGCCTGGATGGGGTTGTGGTGCCCCAAGAGATGGTATCCAATACAGTGCGATTTTTCAGCAATGATATCCCCCAAGATGTTCGAAAGGTTTGTGGCTCCCTATTTGAAGGAACAGGCTCGTCGGCTTGACCATACCATATACCATTTGGATGGCCCGGGAGAGATTCCGCATGTTGATATGTTGTTGGACATAGAGGAGATAGACGGTATACAATGGGTCCCCGGTGCCGGCAATCCAAGTGTAATTTCTGAGGCGTGGCTTAAATTGTATGAGAGAATCCAGAAAAAGGGCAAATTGTTGGTTTTAAATTGTGACTCAATTACCCTTGATAGGATACAATGGCTTTTTGAAAGGATTTCGCCTGAAGGCGTTTATGTATCAGGATATTGTGATAGTGAAGATGAGGCTTATGAAATTTTGGAGTGGAGAGAGAGGATTTGATAGCCGGGGAGTCTTGTGTTCACAAAAACATTGTTCTATAAGATATCAAATTTAATGTAAACAATTCAAATTTGGATAGCCAACAAATAACAAGCATTTCGAGGAGGAAGAAGGTCGGTGTAAATGTTATCATATGGAAAAGTTTGGCCTACAATGATAACTCCTTTTACAAGTGATAATCAGGTTGATTATAAGACGCTGGAGGATTTGATTGAGTGGTACATTGAACACAAGGTAGACGGATTATTTGCGGTATGTGGTTCTAGCGAAATGTTTCACCTTTCGTTAGAAGAGCGAGTAGATATAGCTCGTTTTACAAAAGAAAAAGTTAATGGGAGAGTACCTGTAATTGCATCTGGCCATGTCTCCGAGTCAATAGATGACCAAATAGAAGAGTTAAAAAGAATGGCGGATACAGGAATTGATGCTTTGGTTTTAATTAGCAATAGGCTAGCCCGTAGGGAAGAGAGCGATGACGTATGGAAGAAGAACGCTGAATATATATTAAAAGCAATACCGCATATACCTTTGGGTATTTATGAATGCCCGTATCCTTATAAAAGGTTGGTGTCTCCTGAATTGTTAAGTTGGTGTGTGGCGACGCAAAGATTTTTCTTGATGAAAGATACCTCGTGTGACTTAGAGTTGCTTTCAGCTAAGTGTAAAGTAGTTTCTGGATCTGATTTTAAAATATACAATGCTAATACTGCTACATTGGTAAAATCAATGGAATTTGGTGTGGCTGGTTACATGGGAGTAATGGGAAATTTTCATCCTGATCTGTATGCTAGCCTTTTAAGTAACATTCGATCTCCAGACGTAAAGTTTAAAAAGCTTGAAAGTTTTTTGTCTCTTGCATCTCTTATAGAATCTCAATGTTATCCCATAAGCGCAAAATATTATTTGCAACTTGAAGGATTGGATATAAATTTGAATAGCAGAGCGCAGAAATTGAGTGATTTTACTCCTCAGATGAAATTGCAGGTGAAATACCTCTATCATCTTACTACGGAATACAGAAAGGAATATGGATTGATATATGGAAGCTAGTCGTCAAATTTAATTTCTTAAGGAGAGAGTAAACAGATGCAATATAAAGTTTTATTAAAAGAGCACATATTTGAGCCAGAAAAGTTTTTTCTCCAGTGTCATGCCTCTACCCTGGTGGTGCTGAATCACCAAAAAGACGAAGTTTTAGCCTCCTGGTTTGGCGGTACTCATGAAAGACACCCTGATGTTGCTATATGGCTTTCACGAAGGAAGGATGGGCAATGGAGCGATCCTGTAAAGGTGGCTGATGCCGAGAATATCCCGTGTTGGAACCCTGTTTTGTTTAAAGGAAATAATGAAAAGCTGTATCTGTTTTATAAGGTGGGAGAAAACCCTCAGCTATGGCATACTATGGTGATGACCTCGGACGATGGTGGCTATACATGGTTACAACCCAAGGAACTTGTGGAAGGGGATATTGGGGGCAGAGGGCCTGTTAAGAATAAACCAATCGTTTTGCGGGATAGGACATGGGTGGCCCCCGCTTCCATTGAAACTGAAACGAGATGGGATTGTTTTGTGGATATTTCCAGAGATGAGGGTGAGACGTGGGTTAAGAGCAAGATGGTTCCAATAGATCATGGGAAGTTAAAGGATAAAGGCATAATCCAGCCTACATTATGGGAGTCTGAGCCGGGTAAAGTGCATATGCTGACCAGAAGTTCTGAGGGGTTTATATATAGAAGTGATTCTGAAGATGGAGGCATGACATGGTGCGAGGCTTATCCCACTACTTTGCCTAATAACAACAGCGGTATTGACCTTGTGAAGTTGGAAAATGGAAATCTGGTGTTGGTATACAATCCTGTGCAAGGGAATTGGGCCAAAAGGACGCCAATAGTATTGAGCCTTTCTGAGGACAACGGGCTGACATGGAGGGATGAGTTTATCTTGGACTATAATGAAGCGCCTGAAAGCGCTCACGACGGGGAGTTTTCCTATCCTGCCATTGTGGCTGCAGGAAACGATGTGTACATAACCTATACCTGGAAACGCAAAACAATAGCTTTTTGGAAAATCCGTATCAATTTTTAAAAATGGGGGATGTGTAAATATGCTTGAAAACTGCGATAATTTCAAGGATGGACGCTACTTGATAATAAATGCTGATGATTTCGGCATGAGCCATTCTACCAATCAAGCGGTCATGGAGCTGCTAAAAAACAAATATATATCATCGGCCAGCCTCATGATGCCTTGCCCTTGGGCCAGTGAGACGGCTCGTTTTTGTAAAGAAAACCCAGAGGTCAGCGTAGGGATACATCTCACTTTTACCAGTGAATGGAAATATTATAAATGGGGTCCTACAGCTCTGTCATATAAAACGGATTCTTTGACTGATAACTATGGTTACTTTTATGATTCGGCGTATGCAGTGGAAAAATACGCTGACCCTTTACAAGTGAGGCAGGAGATTGAAAGTCAGATAGAGAAGGCTTTAGCTATGGGCGTTGAGCCATCTCATTTGGATAACCATATGGGCAGCCTTTATGGCTTATCCATGGGGCGAGATTTTCTCAGCATAGTATTTGATTTCTGTGAAAAATATGAACTACCTTTTAGGTTGCCAAAAAATGTAGACCGAGATATAGAACAAAAACTCCCGCCTGAGGTTAAGAAAATGCTTTATACCCGTATTGCAGAAGCTGAAAATAGGGGGATTATGCTACTTGATTACTTAATTGGATTTTCAACAGTAGAGCACGCAGATTATGCTGTATGCCGTGAACAAATTATAGAAACGTTGGTCAATTTAAAGCCGGGCGTTACAGAGTTGTATATTCATCCCGCTAAAGATTCGGAAGAGCTTCGTGCAATCAGTGGGGATTGGCGAGGAAGGCACAATGAATACCTGGTTTTTCAGGACCCGGAAGTTAGAAAAGTTATAGCACAGGAAAATATTAAAATAATTTCTTGGAAAGATTTGCGCGATTTGCAGCGCAAACATAAATAAAAGCAATGTTGAGAAAGGGGAGCCTTATTATGGATATTATCCAAGTTTATGAAATTTTCCGCGAGACATATTACCGAAGATACTATGATGTATACCCCAAGATAGTGCTTGATGACAGGGAAAGCGTTGTTAGAATCGTTCCATTGTATGACCACTGCAAGTTCGATGCAGACTCAGAGTATGTCGTTAAAATAATACCTATGGATAGCTACCATGCACAGAAGGGCGGAGAACAATATTATACTAAGGTGGTAAAGCCGTACAATGGAGTGCTTGAAGTGAGGCATTGTTTTGCAGGCGAGCAGGAACATGTCCTTTTGATATCCATCCGCTTGAATGAAGAGGAGAAGGAAATCGGCGCGTTTTCTGTATACTCTTTGAAGGAAGATCTATTTCGTCGGCGTCCTTATAAGGGTGATTTACATATACACAGCAATTTATCGGATGGCAAGGAATCTCCTGAGTATGTGGCGGCGGCCTGTAGAAGAATCGGTTTGGATTTCATGGCGGTGACTGATCATCGAGCTTATCAGCCTTCTATCCGAGCCAGGGAAGCCTTCAAAGACGTGGATATTGACCTTAAAATATTCCCGGGGGAAGAAATTCATTTGCCTGATGTTGAGGTACACATAGTCAACTTTGGAGGAAGTTTTAGTATCAGCCAACTGGTGCAGGAAAATGAAGATAAATATAGGGCTGAGGTCGAGGCCATTGCAAATAGTATAGATGATGTTCCGGCTGGAGTGAATAAATTTGAATACGCTGCTTGTGTATGGGGCTTTGAAAAAATCAGGGAAAGTGGTGGACTGGGCATATTCTGCCATCCATATTGGGTGGTTGGCAGGCGTTACAACATATCACCGGTATTTACAGAGTACATGTTGGAAAAACACCCCTTTGATGCTTTTGAACTTCTAGGAATAGGTGGGCTTCAAGTTGATTCCAATATGCTGCAGGTGGCTCATTACAATGAGCAACGTGCAAAGGGCAATAAAATAGCTATTGTGGGATGTAGCGATGCTCACGGCTGTGAGCGTGATGTAGCGTTTGGGTGGATATACACTATAATTTTCTCTGAAGGGCTGGAACTGGATGATATAAAAGAATCTATAAAGAATTACTACAGCGTAGCGGTAGAAAAACTGCCTGATTGTCCAGCGAGGGTTTTTGGACCTTTAAGGCTGGTCAAGTACGCTCTTTTCCTTTTGCGAGAAATATTTCCTAAACATGATGAGCTGTGTTATGAAGAAGGGGACCTGATGCTGAGGTATATAAGAGGAGAGAAGGATGCAGCCCAAAGGCTGAAGATGGTAAAGGGCCAGACTTGCCAACTTATGAATCACTATTGGGCCAAATAATAGTTATAGTAGCATATCCATTTAAATTGCAAAAGTGCATGCTGATTTTTCATAAAACATCGCAGATTAAAAATCTGTTGTGCAAGCATCAGTTTTTATGTGTACACCAGGGTTATGGAATTGTATGAACGTTTAAATGCCTGTATTGGGGGTGCTTTTATGATACCGTGGGAACATTTGAGATCACAGCGGTTGGATTTTTCAAAAACCAAAACATACAGTGCCAGGGAACGCGTTAACTTGGTCACCATAGAAAACCTTGCACGGCCAGGCGCAGATCCCATACCCGAGTGGAGCAATGCCGAATTTGACGAGCTGGTACAGCGCATAATAGAAGCGCGCCAAAATGACAGGCCGGTTGTATGGTTTATGGGCGCTCATGTGGTAAAATGCGGGCTGTCGCGCTATGTGATAGAGCTGGCAAAGCGCGGATTTATAACCCATATAGCGGGAAATGGAGCTGTAAGCATCCATGATTTTGAATTGGCTTACCTGGGTGGTACATCAGAGCACGTGCCAACGGCTATTGAAGATGGCACTTTTGGCATGTGGGAGGAAACCGGGGCGTGGATGAACCAGGCCATCAAAGAAGGATATGCTATGGGGCTGGGATACGGAGCCTCTCTGGCTTACTATATCGACCGCCATCCTGAACGGTTCCCCTACAAGGACGATTGCATTGTTTATAATGCATACAAACTGGGCATACCGGCTACATATCATAAGACCATTGGCACAGATATAATAGACGAGCATCCAACAGCTGATTTTGCGGCATTGGGAGGGGCAAGCGGCATCGATTTTGCCATATTTTGCAACAGCATAGCCCAGCTGGAAGGCGGTGTATTTTTAAATTTTGGTTCGGCCGTCACCGGCCCTGAAGTATTCTTGAAAGCCTTGGCCATAGTGCGCAATCAAGGCTATATAGTGAAGCATATAACCACCGCCAACTTCGATATAATCCCCTTGGGAGATTACAGGTCTGAAGTGAGCAAAGACCATTTCCACTATTATTACCGTCCAAGGAAGAATATAGTTAATCGTCCTGTCAGCTTAGGTGGCAAGGGTTATTATATAGAGGCAAATCACATGGTCAGCATCCCTAACCTGTTTGCCAAATTAACGGCCAAGAGGTGAAGCCTTAATGGTTGATACATATACTGGTTTTTCGTTTTCTAGGCTGGAGCATTTGCTGAGTGCCATTGGCAGCGTAAAGGTGGCGCTTATAGGGGATGCATGTCTGGATGTTTACTGGGAAGCTGACATGACGCTGAGTGAGTTGTCGCGTGAGACGCCCCATTTTCCTTTGCCGGTTGTGGAAGAGCGCATGTCGGGAGGTGCGGGAGCCAATACCGCTTTGAATTTTGCGGCTTTAGGCGTGGCGTCAGTAACTCTGATTTCGGCCATAGGTAAGGATTGGCGGGCTGATCAACTGTTGAAGGTTTTGCAGGAAGCCGGTGTGTCCACGGAGTATATTCTTTCATCCCCGGATTGGGTAACTCCCGCTTATTGTAAGCCCAGGCGCCATGGTATATCCGAAGTGGTCTATGAAGACCCGCGAATCGATTTTGAAAACAGGAAGCCATTGCCAGATGATGAGGCTGCTTATCTTGGCAATTTGGCGGCTGCGGTGACGGTGCGCAAGATAGGGATAACAGGTACTGCCAGCCCTGAGGAGATAAAACAAAGGTATATGGAGGTGAACCTGTGAGCGCAATTGAAATATTGGAACCTCTACCTGAGTCGAGGATGCGCATTGAAGCAGCGCTGTTTGATTTTGACGGTACCATATCGACGCTCAGACAGGGCTGGGAGACTGTAATGCGACCGCTGATGATAGAGATGATAAGCGGTCCCTATCCACCCGATGACAATTTGGTGAGAGAGGTTGACGAATATATAGACGAATCCACAGGTATTCAGACCATATTTCAGATGCAATGGCTGGCTGAAGCGGTCAAGCGTTACGGCAGAAATCCTGAAGTGCACGACTCATGGTGGTATAAGGCCGAATACAATCGCAGGCTTATGAATATTATTGAGGGGCGCATAAAGGCTTTGGAAGAAGGTAAGCAAAAGCCAGAGGACTATATGGTATGTGGCGTTAAGGATTTTTTGGAGGCACTTCGAGCAAGGGGTATAAAGCTTTTTGTGGCTAGCGGGACTGATCATCCCGATGTGGTTCGGGAGGTAAAAGCTTTGGGCTTAGCTAATTATTTTACAGAGATAGCAGGTGCACCATTGGGGCAGGCCGGCTGTTCCAAAGAAGCGGTTTTGCGCAGGTTGATCACCGAGCGCGGGCTGTGCGGGCAGCAGTTGCTGGTGGTGGGCGATGGCAAAGTGGAGATAGGGTTGGGCAGAGAGGTGGGAGCGGTAACGCTGGGCGCCGCTACCGATGAAATAAACCGCAGGGGGATTAATGAGGCCAAGCGCAGGCGTTTGATGAAGGCTGGCGCGCATGCGATAGTGGGGGATTTTGTGAATTATAAGGATATATTGGAGTGGCTGAAGCTGTTGTAACAGTGGGGAAAAGCGTTTTAGACGAAATCGATCCAGTTTGCACAAGCTGTTGATATGCTTTTCAAAATACTGTTTTAATTCTAACTGTTGAGACAAGTAGTTACTATGAAATTTCTCAAAAATAATATCTTTTACAAGGTGGAAATAAATTGCTAAAAATATGATGATATATTGTCTGGGTGATAGCAAATGTACATGCCTCAGAATAGCGGATGAGGCTGCCATTTGGGGGATAGTGAGTCGAAGGAGTGTGAGCTCTCCACTCCAAATTTTTTATAAAACTCCACCTATACAGGTGGGGGTAGTTCACAACGGTAAGGCTACTGTTGCTGGTATGCATTGGCATTGATGTTCCCCCTATTCATTACCGATTATTATGCCTGTCATCATGGAGTACCTGATCTATTACGATTACCAGGGTCAGTATGAAAGCGTAGTCCTCATCATCTACAATATCTACGCCGTAGGTATCTCCAAAAGACAGCCACCGCTTGGATACCTGTGCCACTTGCCTGCCGTTTTTGAGGATTGAGAAGTCCATGCCCCAAAAATTGCCCTGGATGGTGTAGTTTCCGTACGTGCTCCAGATACTAAACCGCGGCTTAAAAAAGGTAAATTCCTTTTTTACTGTTGCTACGGCTTGGCCCGACTTGTATATGGTATATTCTGGCAAGAGCCGTAGCAATTTTTGTTCGATGTAAAACAGCTCTTGACCCTGCATGTCGTAGATCCTCAGCTTATCCCCCAGGGCAAACACTTTGCCCCTTACTATAAAGCGATCATTTCCCTGGTCATCCTTAATGACGAAGTTATCTCCAAACGAGAATATTTTCTGTTTGACTAAAAATCGCATTTTAAGGCTCCTTTCTTAAATTTTTTTAGTATTGAGCGTATATTGACTTATTGAGAGGTTTCGCAAAACAAATCTTTATAGATTATTAATGTTTTTGTGAATGTTAATATTAATTAACGGAACAATTCGATAATATAAATATAAGCTTTACAGGCTATTTTAATACCAGATTATATCATCAAAGCCACAAATTAATGTTCATTGGGTCAAACCGGCTTCAGTATGCTGCCTGTTGATTATGGGGAGGGTAAAATAGATGGTGGTGCCTTGCCCTTTGACACTCTCTGCCCATATCCTGCCGCCGTGTTCCTCGATTATGTGCTTGCATATTGCCAGGCCCAACCCGATGCCTCCGTAATTCTGCGAGCGGGATTTTTCTCCACGGTAAAAGCTTTCAAATATATGGGGGAGGTCTTCGGGGGAGATGCCCTCTCCATTATCCTTAACGAAGACTTCAAGGAAAGTCCCTGAAACCCTGGCACCTATTATAATTTGCCCACCATTTGGTATGTACCGCCTGGAATTTTCAACTATGTTGTCTATAACCTGCGATATTCTTTTGCTATCTGCTTTGACATACACCTCGGGTAATGGGCGCTGCACTACGAGCTGGAATGAGCTGTTTTTGGCCTCAACCTCGATGGGCGAGAGTATCTCTTCCAGCATTATCCTGCTGTTTTGCACCTTGAAATCCATATGCAGTTTTCCTAGCTCAATCTGTGAAAAGTGGAAAAGGTCGTCTATCAGGCGGTCAAGCTTGTCTGTTTTGTCTTTTATTATGCTGAGATACCGGTTGAATTTTTCTGGATCCCGTGCTAACCCGTCCTGTAACGCTTCAACATATCCTTTAATGGAGGCAATGGGGGTGCGCAGGTCATGGGATATGCTGGCGATGATGGCCTTACGGGAATTCTCATACATGTTTTGCTTCTCCAGGGACTCCTTTAGCTTGCGCCTCATCAGCTCAAACGCCTGACAGAGGCGTCCCAGCTCATCGTTTTTGCTGTATACTATAGTGAAATCGAGATTGCCCTGGGATATGTTTTGTATGGCTGAATTCAGTTCGCTTAAAGGTACCAGGACGCTTCGCGAGATAAGCCAGGACAGCAGGATTATCAGTATCACGAGGGATGCCAGGCCCAGCATATAGCTTCCGCCTATATACAGAATCACTTTATGAAGCACTTTTGGAGGGAGCATATCCAGGTCATACTGGATTATTATGCTGCCCACTACTTTATCGTCGATCTTAACAGGGAAAGAGTACTGGTTCATGCCGTTTATGTCTTCTTCTAGATTTAAAGCAAAGCCGTCGGAGATCTTTACTTTGAGAATTCTGTTGTGGAGAGAGCCCTCCCTGTCTTCAGAGTCAAAGAGCAGCCGCCCGGAGCTGTCGATGACCTGCAACCTGCAGCCCGTTTCCCTGAGCACAGGGCTTACAATTGCATGAAATTGGTCATAATTCTGGATATTGAAATAGTTTTGTGTAACCAGATCTATAATTTTTTGGAACCTTAACTCTATCTTGGAAAACCTGATTATTTCGGGATCGGTCTTTATGTTTACGGTGGCCAGGTTTATAAGTATTAGAGTGATGATGACAGGTATGGTTATAATGCTTAGAAAGGATAATATCAACTTTGTGCGGAAAGTGAACCTCATGTGCCCCCTCCTGTAAATTTGTAACCCACACCCCATACAGTTTGTATGTACACGGGGTTTGAGGGATCTTTCTCGATTTTTTCCCTTATCTTGCTTATGTGGACAGTAACGGTATTTATATCCCCGTATTCGTTATAACCCCATACGTGCTTGAATATCTCTTCTCGGGTAAACACCTGGTTGGGATGTAAGGCCAAAAACCTTAAGATTTCAAACTCCTTTGTGGACAAAGATATAGGTCGGCCTTCTACATATACGGTATGGCCGTTGAGGTCGATGAGTAGGTCATGGAATGACAGGACTTCAGCCTTCCTTGGGGCATATGTAAATTGCCTGTAGCGCCTCAACTGAGCTTTGACCCGTGCAACCAGCTCCTTTGGGCTAAAAGGTTTGGTTACATAGTCATCGGCTCCCAGCCCCAGGCTCAGTATCTTGTCGGCATCGCTTTTTTTGGCGCTTAACATGATTATGGGAATGGCGGATTTGGCTCGTATGGCCTTGCACACTTCCATGCCGTCCAGCTTTGGCAGCATTATGTCCAAAATGGCTACATCAGGCTGGTGTTTATCGTATTTTTCAAGAGCCTCCTGACCGTCAAAGGCGAGTATGACGTTGAAGCCGTCCAGTTCAAGATAATCCCTCACCAGCTCTGCAATTTCCTTTTCATCATCCACAACCAGTACGGTTTCCCTATGCATGCCCTTTCCCCCATCCCCCTGAAGGATTTATTATATTTTATCACATTTTGAGCACATTTTGGTTGGTGAACGTAAACAAAAGCACATATATTTTGTATATTGATTTTCTGAATACATTGTGCCATAATAATGAAGGAGCTGAGCGTTGACAGGGTGTGGTTTTATTGTTCCGGCGTTTTATGGAGCAAGCGCTGTTGGAGGCTCAAAAGGCGTACGATATGGATGAAGTCCCCATAGGTGCTGTTGTAGTGAAGGATGGGGAAATCATAGCGAGGGGGCATAACCTCAGGGAAACCGGTAGAGACCCCACCCTCCATGCGGAGATGGTTGCCATAAGGGAGGCAGCTCGGTATCTGGGCGGGTGGAGGTTGACAGGATGTGAATTATATGTTACTATAGAACCCTGTCCGATGTGCGCAGGGGCTATTATACAGGCCAGGATCCAAAGGGTTGTGTTTGGTGCAATGGATCCCAAGGCAGGTTGTGCCGGCAGCCTGTATAACCTTCTCCAGGACCCGCGGTTTAATCACCAGGTAGAAGTGGTGGGCGGTGTAATGGAGGAGGAATGCAGGCGGATAATGCAGGACTTTTTCAGAAAAAAGAGAGAAAAATGACGTGGAGAGATGGCCGAGTGGTTGAAGGCGCACGACTCGAAATCGTGTGTGCGTGATGAGCGCACCGTGGGTTCGAATCCCACTCTCTCCGCCAGAAAAAAGCACCTCGCTTTAAGCCAGCGAGGTGCTCTTTTTATAAATTTTTTGTAAATGTGTTTACAATATGATAAAAACCATGTGAATTTATGGTATAATTTGGCTGGATATTTTAATTTTTATGCATGATTTTGTCTTTTATGGCGAATTCAATATCGAGAAGGCCTTTTTGTAGGCAGGTGACAATAACGGTGAAGGACGTTGCTGCAGCCATCATCATAAAAAACAATAAAATACTTATAGCCCAGCGAGCAGAAGGGCAAAAGCTGGCAGGCAAGTGGGAGTTCCCCGGCGGGAAAATCGAGGACGGGGAAACGCCAGAGGAGTGTTTAAAGCGCGAAATCAAGGAAGAGCTTGATATAGATATCGAAGTGGATGGGTTTTTTGGTGAGAGCGTATACACCTACGGTACCGAAACTATAAGTCTGATTGCATATAAAGCCCGTTTTAAAGGCGGTCAATGCAAATTGAAGGTACACAGCCGCGCGGAGTGGGTTGAACCGCATGAGCTTGTGAATTATGATTTCGCGCCTGCGGATGTCCCTTTTGTGGAGAAGTTGAGGGGGAACTTGTTATAGATTAGGCAATACAGCTTGGGAGGTAAAAGCTATGAAAAGGGATAAGGATCATTTCAGGGGTTGTTTGCTGGGCGGAGCAGTTGGCGACGCTTTGGGGTGGCCTGTAGAGTTTATGCATACAAATGAGATAAAGAGGAAATACGGTGAAGACGGTATTACCGACCTTGTTGTGGGTATAAGCGGTAAAGCCCAGATCACCGACGATACGCAGATGACGCTGTTTACTGCCGAGGGCATACTCCTGGCAGAAGCTGCGCGGAGGGCCAGAGGCAATTGTGATGCTACTACATCTGTGTATCGTGCTTATTTAAGGTGGTCGCACACACAGGAATATTTTGAAGTCCCAGTGAACGGCTTAATTGATGGACTTTATGAAGGTATATATAATGGTTGGCTGTATAGTGTAAAAGAGCTTCATTCGAGGAGGGGGCCTGGCAATACCTGTTTATCAGCGTTATCGAGCGGTAAGCGGGGTACTATTGATAATCCCATTAACAACAGCAAAGGATGTGGTGGAGTGATGCGGGTTGCGCCGGCAGGTTTGTTTTATCCAAAGGATGAGGCTTTTGAGAAGGCGGCCGAGTTTGCAGCCATCACCCACGGTCATCCATCTGGTTATTTGTCCGCTGGTGCTCTGGCGTATATGATTGCGTCGATTATCGAAGGGGAGGATATTGGAGAAGCGGTTAGAGGTGCTATTGAGAAATTGAAAGGATATAAGGGCAATGAGGAATGTATCCAAAGTTTGAACAAGGCTCTCCATCTGTCAAAGAGCGATACATCCGATATTGATGCCATTTCACAGCTTGGTGAAGGCTGGGTTGGCGAGGAGGCTTTGGGGATAGCAACATATTGTGCATTGAAATACAGGGATGATTTCAAGAAAGCATTGATTGCTGCAGTAAACCACGATGGAGACAGCGATAGTACCGGTGCCATAACCGGCAATATACTAGGGGCATATCTGGGATTGAGCCGTATTCCTGCCGAGTGGATCGAGAAGGTCGAGTTGAAAGATGTTATATTGCAAATAGCGGATGATTTGCTGGACGGGTACAGGGATGACGAGGATTGGAGCAGGCGGTATTGTGTAGGGTATTAGAATAGCTTTAAAAAATACAGTCTGGAAATAATTGTTGTTTGATTTTAATAACTGGTTTATGTTTGTCACATGGGGAAGTTGGCGCTTTGCAGAGTAGGAGGAGTAAAGCTTATGACAGATTGTGTGAAATGCCAAAAATGCGGTTCCACAGATTGCGGGGAAATTATATATGGCTTGCCGACCTATGAGCTTTTCAAGAGGGCTGAAGCCGGAGAGGTAAAACTGGGTGGCTGCGTCATCATGGAAGATAGCCCGGATTATTTTTGAAGAAATTGCGGGCATGAGTGGAAAAAGGATTGGTTACCTATGACAATTAACTTTGATAAAATTTTTCATAGTGGAGACCCAGTAAGAGATAAATTTCTCTCACGCCTTTTCGGTATATTTGGTGAAGAACTTGTTAGATACTGGTGTAGTTGTCCTCAAGCACCTTATGAAGATCTGGGACGGCCTACCGTGTATGCTCCCGGCGAAATGCGAGGCCATACTCTCGATTTCACTCTTTGCCATCGAAAAACCGGTAAAGTTTTTGTGGCCGAGGTGAAGTGCGAGCTGGAATTTCAAAATTATAGATATTTACGCCTCACTGATGCATGGCAGCTTGAACATCATCGAAATGCAGCTTTTCTGAAATTTTTACACTTGGCAAGACACCCTGAATCATATAAGGTTAAGGCAAGGGGTCACGAGGTTCGTGTGAATGGAGCTGTGTTGATCTGGGGAGCGATAACGCCTGAAGGACGGCAGGCAGTGATCCAAAAATACGGTTTTGCTGATGTGCTTTCGGTGGAGATGATGGCAAATGACCTGCGCATGTGGAACCCAGCAGGGTGGAGCGAAAAGATAACCCAGCTCAGACAATGGAGCAACGAGCTTTTCGATAGCTTTTTGTAGGAGGTTTTGATATGGCATATTTCCTAATTTCTGTCTCTAATAAAACGAATTTGGATTTATGTATAAAATATGCACTGGCAGGTTTTACGAATAGCATCAATGGCTTGTGGACTTTTATGGAAATTCAGGAAGGCGATTTTGTGTCATTTTTGTATGGTGCAAAAGTTTATAATCTATATAAGGTTAGAAAAAAGGAGGCTTTGAAGAACGCCCATGAACTTCCTCCATGGCCGCCAATTACTTTTAGCTCCGGAAAGACGTATTATTTTCCTTTTCGGCTTTACTTGGAGCCGATTCGTCAATTTGTTGAATCGATGGTTAAACCAGAATTTGCATATGTAGCTGAAAATCTACTATTAAGAGGTGGCTATCGAAAGACACATTTTCAAGCTGATCAGACTACTTTGCAATCAGTATCTCAAATGGGTCAAATTTATACCAAACCGCTTGATCAGTTGATGATAGATGGTTACGAAACATTTATTCCTGCCATCGTATGGGATAAAAAGCTTCAAATGGCACCGGAGATTTTCTATTTTCAAGAAATTATTCTTCAGTCTTTGATAAGACAGCATTTATCAGAGAATGAAAATCTCCAAGCTTTGTTTGAGGGTTTCGAGTTAACTGGTTTCCGTGCTGAGGATTTTGAAGTTCTCGGTGAAAAAGCTTTAGCTGAAGGGCATGTTGACATTCTTATAAAGAATCGTGTGCCTGTGGGTTATTCTAAGAAAATCATTTTGGAAGTGAAGACCGGCGATGCGAAAGAAAAGGATATTGAACAATTGGAAAGTTATATTAAGGAAATGGGAGAAGAATGTGTTGCTGGGGCGTTGATAGCCAGGAAATTTTCAAAAAAAGTCAAACATCAATGTGAGCGTAAGGGGATAAAACCTGTTGTATACGCTTTTGAACAGACTGATAGATCTTCTAAGTATTATATAGAAGACCTAAAACAAAAACTTCTACTTTTTGTGCTTTAACTAAAAAACTAAAAAGGACAAATTTCATGTAATTTACTGGTAATATTTTTGAATTTGAAGGCTGGCCTAAATGCCGATTTTTTGCTAATATAAAAATAAAAACCCAATAGAAAGAAGTGATATAGCGGCATGGGGAATATTAAATTTCCGGCTTTAAATTTTCCTGTTGGGTTGTGGGCCCTGCGGATTATACAGGGTGCACTGGTAGGGAGCAGTGCTATATTACCGGGTATTAGCGGTGGCGTTCTGTGCGTAGCTTTCGGTATATACCAGCCCATGATCGCATTGCTTTCGCATCCTATACGATCTTTGATTATGTATTATAGATTGTTCATACCCATTATGATAGGATGGGCCATAGGTTTTTTTGGGCTTGCAAGGGCTGTAGAGGTGTTGTTCAATACGTCTTCCGCATTGGCGGCTTCTCTGTTTGTGGGCCTGATTGGCGGAATGTTTCCCTCGCTGTTTCGTGAGGCGGAAAAAAAGAGCACGGGTGCCGTCTCGTGGTCGTATTTTGTGATAAGCTTGATTACCTTTTATGCGTTTTTGCTGTCTCTGAAAGCAGAAAAACCCATTGAAATTACGCCCAATGCAGGATGGTATTTTCTGTGCGGTGTAATATGGGGATTGAGCATAATAATACCCGGCTTGAGTTCATCCTCCATACTCATATTCCTGGGACTTTATCAGCCGATGGCAGCCGGGATCGCTGATATGAAAATGGATGTTATTTTGCCTCTGCTTGTGGGTATTGCGTTGTCGGCTGTGCTTTTAGCCCGGTTTGTCCATTTTCTGCTGGAGAGATACCGAGAGTTTATTACCCATATCATTCTGGGCATCGTTGTGGCTTCGACGCTTTTGATCATTCCCACTAATTTTTCGAGCACAGGGCAGCTTGTATTGAGCGCCATATGTTTTTTGATCGGTTACGCAATCTCAATGGGAATGGAAAAGCTGGGCACCATAGCTAACAGAAAAGCGGATGGGACATTGTTTAAGGCCAAACCTAAAAAGGTGAAGATACGGAAGGCCAATTATTAGCTTCAATCAGATGTTTCATCAAAACCTGGCGCTTGAATTTCTGCGTTTTATGGATTAAAATGTTGTGATAAAGCGAGCAGTTAAGCGAGCAATTACTAGGAATGAATAAATAAAAAACTTAAATTGGAGGAATCGAAGTGGCAAACATTTATGATGTCTTAAAAGAGAGAGGGTATATTGCGCAGGTTACCCACGAGGAAGAGATAAGGGAGCTGCTGGGCCGAGAACCCGTTACATTTTACATAGGCTTTGATCCAACGGCTGACAGCCTGCACGTGGGACATTTTATCCAAATCATGGTAATGACGCACATGCAGCGGGCCGGCCACAGGCCTATTGCCCTTATCGGTGGCGGTACTGCCATGGTAGGTGACCCCAGCGGCCGTACCGATATGCGCGAGATGATGAGCGCAGAGACCATTGCAAAGAATGCCGAGGCTTTTAAAAAGCAGCTCTCCAGATTTTTGGATTTTTCTGAAGGCAAAGCTATTATGGTTAACAATGCCGACTGGTTGCTTAACCTTAACTATATACAGTTTTTGAGGGAGATAGGCGTGCATTTTTCGGTAAACCGCATGTTGACTGCTGAGTGCTTTAAAGCCCGATTAGAGCGCGGTTTGTCCTTCCTGGAATTCAATTACATGCTGATGCAGAGCTATGACTTCCTTGAGCTTTACAGGAGGTATGGCTGCCGTCTTCAAATGGGCGGAGATGACCAGTGGTCCAACATCTTGGCGGGAGTTGACCTCATCCGCAGGGTGGAAGGAGCGGAGGCATACGGCATCACCTTTACTCTGCTTACCACCAGCGATGGGCAGAAGATGGGCAAGACCAGGGCAGGGGCTATTTGGCTTGACCCCAATAAGACCAGCCCGTACGATTTCTATCAATACTGGAGGAATATAGCCGATGCGGATGTTAAGAAGTGCCTTGCGCTTCTCACCTTCTTGCCCATGGAAGAGGTAAACCGCCTGGCAAGCCTTCCAGGTGAGAGGATAAACGAGGCCAAAAAGGTACTGGCGTATGAGGTTACAAAAAACGTACACGGCGAAGAGGAAGCGCGAAAGGCGCAGATGGCAGCCGAGGCTCTCTTTGGTAGCGGCGGGGATTTGGATGCCGTGCCAACAACTGAGATAACGATGGAGGAGTACAGGAGAAATTCCAATGTGATCGATTTGTTGTACAGCATAGGGTTTATCCCGTCAAAAGGTGAAGGTCGGCGCCTGATTGCGCAGGGCGGGCTCTATATAAACGGCGAAAGGGTGGACAGCATCGAACGCCAGCTGACCGAACAGGACCTGCGAGATGGCAGCTTGCTGGTACGCAAGGGCAAAAAGGCGTATCACAGGATAGTGGTGAAATAGGGTTGTTTTGTGCTAAGCAAAGTTACGTTGAGGAATAGTCATTAATCGTAAAAGCAGAAAACCGCTCCTTAAGAGAGCGGTTTTTATTTTGACCAGGTACAAACGCTATGTAGAAGCAATTATGTCAAAACTATTGGGGGAACCACACTACCAGATAAGCTTTTGCGTCCTGGTCTGTTAAATTCTCTATGATATGTTCCCTGTCGGCCTTGTATCTTCCCGTGTCTCCTTCGTTTAATATAGCTGAACTTTCACCTGCGGTAACCTTGAATTTTCCGGTGATGACGGTTAAAAATTCTTCGGCGTTGGGAAAATGGGGCTTTGAATGGAGTTTGCCCCTGGGTTTAAAAGTCATATCATAGAGTTCAAGGTTGTCTATCATGTGTACGGGTGAATTTACGCGTATAAGGCAGGAACGATCCTCTGAATAGAAGATAGGTGCATCATCCCTTCTCAGCACTTCTATCTGTGAAACGGACTGGGTCTTTAACAGGTATTCAACGGGTATATTTAAAGCATTGGCGATTTTCCACAATGTAACCACTGTGGGGTTGGTCTTTTCCTGTTCAATTTGAGAAAGCATGGATTTGGATACCCCTGACCTCTTGGCCAGTTCATCCATGCTCATCCCTTTTTGCTTTCTGTAGTTGGCAATGTTTTTCCCAATGGCCGGTGGTTGCCTTTTGTCCATTGTAAACTCCCTACCTTATAAACAAAATAGTTTGATCATTTTGTTGATCAAAACGAACCTGGCGTCAGTGCAGTTGAAAAAGAAGCTGATGCATACTTTAAAATTAAAAGTTAAGTGCTGCTTTGTCAAGCAACATTTAAACGAGTGAATTTTTTGCAGCTAAATCATTTTTGTTTTCGGTTTATAGCGGCAATTGTATTATAGACCTGTCTGCCACAGAGGTCAACTATTGAAATTTAAGAATTTTTTGGATTGACAGCGCATAGTTTATTTAATATAATAAACTCGAAGTTTAATATGTTAAACAAGCTGTAAAAATTCACTCATATCAATCATTTCTATAATCTCTTTGGGGGGAGGAATTGAGATGTCCACAATGAATGTTGTAAAAAAGCAAGGGCCCGGCCGGGGGATAGAGATCACCACTGATGCCATTCCTGAACCTGCTCCCGATGAGGTGCTTATTAAGGTAAACATTGCTGGAATTTGTGGTACTGATTTGCATATTTACAGGTGGGATGCCTGGGCGGAGAGCAGAGTTAAACCTCCCCTCATTATAGGTCATGAGTTCATTGGGACGATATATGCGCTGGGCAAAAACGTAAAGCACTTACGGATAGGGCAAAGGGTATCAGCTGAAGGGCATATAACGTGTGGTCATTGTAAGTATTGCAGAAATGGTCAGGGGCATATTTGCAAGGATGTGAAGATACTCGGTGTTGACAGAAATGGCTGTTTTGCTGAGTTCGTATGCGTTCCTGCTGAAAACGTCTGGCCGGTACATCCTGATATTCCCGACTTTTATGGTGCTTTATTTGATCCGCTGGGAAACGCTATGCACACCGTCATGGCTCAGCCGGTAAGCATGAAGAACGTTCTCATAACTGGCGCAGGTTCCATAGGGCTTTTCGCTATTCCCATCGCTAAAGAAAGTGGGGCCAAAAAGGTTATAGTGGTGGAGCCAAACCCTTTTAAAAGGGAGATTGCCCTTAAGGTAGGCGCTGATCATGTCTTGGATTTTTATGACTCAGATATCAGGCGAAAGATTCTGGATTACACTGATGGACTGGGGCCGGATGTTTTTCTTGAAATGAGCGGGAATGGCCAATCATTAAGGTTGGGCTTGGAGCTTTTAAGCAATGGTGGCGAGGTCAGCTTGCTTGGCATTCCGCCCCGTGAAGTGGAACTCAATCTGGCCGAACAGATAATATTCAAGGGGATCACCATACGTGGTATTACAGGACGAAGGATGTTTGAAACCTGGTATCAATGCGAGAGCTTTCTTTTGAAAAATGGCAAGGTGATAGATCCCATTATTACCCATGTGCTGGATCTTGAGGATGTAGAGAAGGGGTTTATGGAGATGGAGGCAAATAAAGCAATAAAAGTTTTGCTCAAGGTTTCAAAATAAAAGGGAGGTGTTTTTTATGAGCAGCCGGCTTTATGAGAGAATTAAAACTCAGCTTGATTCATTGAGGAAAGAGGGGACATACAAGGAGTATCAGTATCTTGTATCATCAGTAGGCGGCAGAAGTACCATTGAAAAATATGGCGATGTTGTTATTGCAAGGATTCAGGTGTCTGATGCCTTGACCTATGATGATATTGATTATTCTATTGAGGTGTTGAAAAGGGCTTTGCGTGAATAAAACAAAGTCGGGGCAAAAGCCCCGACTTTGTTACTCATCCCTTCTGCCGAAGAATCCTGATATCAGCATGAGCCTGAGCAATTGTAGCACCGCTGTCAGAGTAGCTGCCACGTAGGTGAGAGCTGCAGCGTTAAGCACTTTTCGTGTATGCGGTGTCTCCTCTCTGGTGAGGTACCCTCCTACTTCCAGCGCTTCAATGGCCCTGCTGCTTGCGTTGTATTCTACAGGGAGAGTGACCAGCTGAAACAGTACAGCTGCGCTGAAGGCTATAACTCCTATTTGAGCCAGTTCCCTGAACCCAAAGACCAGTCCTAAGAACAACAGCGGAAATGCTAGCTGCGAACCGATGGCAGCAACCGGTACGATAAGCGTGCGGATATTAAAAGGTACGTACCCATATTGATGCTGTATTACGTGCCCAGCTTCATGGGCTGCCACACCCAGTGCAGCCAGAGAGCTGGAGTTATACACTTGTGGAGAAAGCCTCAATACCTTATTGTGCGGGTCATAGTGGTCTGTAAGTATGCCAGGCGTCAGCTCAACTCTTACATCGTAAATCCTGTTGTCGCGGAGGATCTCTCGAGCTACCTCGGCGCCCGTCAGCCCACTGCGTGCAGGGATTCTGGAGTATCTGGCAAATGTGCTCTGTACCTTGAATTGAGCGTACATCGCCAGCAAGATTGCTGGGAGAAGCAGTATCATGGTGGGATCGTACCACAAAAACGGCATATGCCTCAGCTCCTTTCGGATATCTGTCTTCTTATGGAACAGGCATCTATTGGTTTTGTCAAAATTATATTATCATATTCAGAAATAAAAGTCAATAAAAGTCAAAATTTTTCATCCTCTTGTTCATATATTATGTCTATTATGAACAATACATATTTAAGCGCTTAAAATGTAATTTATCAAAATTAAAGTTCATAGCAAACTCCCAGTGGGACATATAAATGAAAATGATGATAGTAAAAGGGCAGCGCGAAATCGCCTTTGTTTTTCTCACTTGTAAAGGTATATAAATGCTGGTAGAATAGTTATAAAGTTGTCGAATGTATAAATTTTTTAATTTTGGGGGTAAAGACATGAAAAATTGGATAAAAGCGGTCTTGGTTATAGGCGTTATACTCGTGTTGTTGGCCATATGGGTAATAAACGGCTACAATAGCCTGGTGGCAAAGAGTGAACAGGTGCAAACGGCTTTGAGCCAGATAGACAACCAGCTTCAGAGGCGAAACGATTTGATACCCAATCTAGTGGAAACTGTAAAAAAGTACGCAGCCCATGAATCGGAGGTGTTCGCTCAGATTGCCGAGGCCAGGGCAAAGCTGGCTGGTGCCACCACCGTTGAGGGCATGGCACAGGCAGACGCCGAGGTTGCCAGTGCTTTGTCCAGGCTGCTTGCCATAGCAGAGAATTATCCCGAGCTTAAGGCCAACCAGAATTTTATCCAGCTTCAGGATGAGCTGGCCGGTACCGAAAACAGGATTGCGGTTGCAAGGCGGGATTACAACGAAAAAGCGCGAGATTACAACACCGCTATCAGAAGGTTTCCCATGAATATCATAGCCGGCATGTTTGGATTTGAACGCGCTGAGTATTTTGAGGCATCTGAAGATGCCAGGCAGGCTCCCGATGTAGGCGAACTATTTGGAGATTAAGGGTGCTTGAGCATGAAATGGATAAAAGCTTTACGGATAGCGGTATGTATAGCGGCGTTTGTATTTTTGTTTTCTGCCTGCAGCGCTGCACAGGACAGCTATCCTGACCCTACCGAGGCTTTTTATGTGAATGACTATGCCGGTGTGCTGGATACCGATGCCGAGGAGCACATTCTAAGGGTTGCTAAGGAGCTGGAGGACGTCACAACGGCTCAGGTAGTTGTTGTGACCATGGCAGGTATTGGTGACAGGCCGCTGGAGGAATACACCCTGGGGCTGTTCAGGGAGTGGGGGATCGGCCAGAAGGATAAGGATAACGGCGTGCTCATATTTGTCGATGTAGAGGGGCGGCAATCCAGGATCGAGGTAGGGTACGGCCTCGAAGGGGTGCTTACCGATGGCAAGACCGGCAGGATACAGGATGAATATATGATCCCGCATTTCCGTAAGGGCGAGTACAGCCAAGGGATTGTTGCAGGGTTCAATGCGATAATAAATGAGATCTACCTAGAGTATGGCTATACAGATAAATTGGTTGGAGACGATGCGCTGCTTGAAGAGCCAGCTTTACCTGTAGAGCAGCCTGAAGAGGACGATTTTTCTTTGTCCAGATTTATACTATGGCTGGTGCTCATTGTGGTATTTATCATCTTAGATTTTGCCTTTTTCAGGGGATCTATTACTTCTACCATATTCCGCTCTGGGGGTCGCGGAGGATATGGAGGCTGGTTTGGCCCGGGCCCAAGGGGTGGCGGATTTGGCGGTGGAGGCTTTGGAGGTAGAGGCTCTGGCGGAGGAGGCAGTGCCGGAGGCGGAGGAAGCTCACGGAGCTGGTAAAAGGATCTTGCATTATAAGCAGGAGGAAAATATTGAACCTTTGTACAGTGGTTTAGATTATACAGTAAGCGAGGCAGGGGAGGGAAAATGATGCCTAAAAGGCTTTGGAGAATATTGTCCGTTATCATGATTTTTGCAATGGTTGTAATGGCTTTGGTTGATACAGTGGCGCTGGCACAGGGTAAGGTTACTATGTCGGTAAGAATGAGTCCTTCTGTCATACAGCCGGGAGAACCCTTTGAACTCATCTATAATATAACAAATTCTATGGATAAACCTGTTAAGGTGCGCATAAGGGAAGAACTGTACAACCATGTTACCAATGGGAAGGAAACCACAATGCTGGAGAGGAGCATCGCACCGGGGGAGAAACAGGAAATAAGCAGTGCGGATGAGGGCGAAGCTTACAAGGCCATAGATGGCTATGTGACCTATTTGGTGGAATATCAGGTCGAAGGGCAAAACGAATGGGCGGTTTTGGGAGAAGGCGTTTTGGATATTTTCAACATAGGATTTAACGTAAGTTATGCTGCCAGTGCATCCCGGGTGAAAAGGGGCGACGAGGTGGAATACGCTGCGGTTGTGGAATCCACCTCAAACGTGGTTTTAACGGATATAGCCGTCGTGGACAGCCAGTTTGGCGAGCTGGGCAGGATTCCAAGGTTGCAACCGGGCGAAAAGAAGACGGTGAAACGAAAGTTCAAGCTGCAAGACACCACCGAAAGCTACCTCATATTGAGATACAAGGATCCTCTGTCGGTACGGGGAGATGTGCTACAGGAATTTCCCGATGCAAGGGTCAAAGTTGAAGTGGAAAAGCCGCAGCCTGTATATTCTCTGGAGGTACAAGGCAGCGTTGACAAACAACAAATCACCTCAGCACAAGAGGTGACCTTTACTCTCAAAGTGAAAAACACCGGCAACGTTACCCTCCAAAATATCCAGTGTACCGACTGGAAGGGGAAGACCTTTTATGAGATAGTCCAGCTGCTTCCAGGGCAGGAAGCTACTGCTATCTATAAGGCTACAATTGACTCAGCGGGGAAATACACCATAACGTGCAGCGGTGTACCCGAAGACGGAGCTCAAAAGGTGCAAGCTCATTATACTGTGGAGATATCCAGGGTTGAGGCAATGGTGGAGATCGAGAGAAGATTTGAGCCCCAAAAGGCAGCGCCGGGAGATACCGTTACCCTGACATATATAATCCGTAACACCGGCAAGGTGGCATTGAAGGATGTGTCGGTGGATGAACCCGAGCTGGGGAACATAGCCTCATTTGACAGCTTGAAGCCTGGCGATGAGGAAGTGGTTTCAGTGGAAAAGGAAATGGATGATGACGGCATAATAAGCAAGACCGTTTTGACCGCCAAGGATGAGCTGACGGGGGCTCCTTATAGATACGAGGCTGATGAGCTGCTGATTCCTGCCCAAGCGCTTGATAAGGCGGCTCATGTATCCATTGATGTAGAAGTGGATCCTCCCAGCCTGGAAAAAGCAGGGGCGGTACAGGTAAAATGCACTATAAAGAACGATGGCGGGGTAGCGCTGAAGAATATAGAGGTCTTCATTGAGGACCTGGTTAAAGAGAGAAACATTGGGATGGGAAGCATGCTGGTGCTTAACCCGGGGGAAGAGCAGATGTTTAGCTTGTCATACCTTAGCGTGGAGCAGACCAGTTCCTTTGTCGTGGTGGTGAAGGCAGAGGACGAAGAGGGAAATGACCTGGAATTCAGAAGCCAGCACTTTGAAGTGGCAGTGGGGGTAACGGATGGAGCGCAAAATCGGCATGGCTCAGATTCGGGAAAGGTGACCCTTCTTAAAGTTGCCCTTACCGTCGTGATATTTTTGATTATCCTGACGGCGGGAACCTTGATCTATCTGGTGCGCGATTCACTGCCCTTCTTCAGGCGGCGAAAGAGCCTGAAGCACAGAGCTGCAGGTGGGGATTAATTGCCATACTTTTCAACTAGGTGTTTGATGGACATCCAGAATTCCTGGGCTTGTCTGGCGGCGCTGGTCCTCGAGCGCTTCCGGGCGGTGGGTGGAGAGAATATCCAGCGTAAAAATCCCATCCAGGCTTTGAGCATTGTGGCGTTTTTGCCGGAAGGCAGAGGCCGTAACTGAAAGCCCATACGCTTTACGACGGGGCCAAACAGGGTGACACCCCACAGCGCCTTTACTCGCGGGTCCAGCCTGCCGTCGCGGGCAAGCCGCGCCAGGTTGTGCATCTCCTCCCTAAATAGAGGGAGCAGGTGTATGTCCGAAGCCACCGTTACGTTTCCCACTTTACCGCTGTATATGACGGTGTTGGAGATGTGAAGCTCGGCCACGTATTCTCCAGGCTGAAGGGTTGAGCCATCCTCCAAGGGGAGAGGGTCGCCGCTGTATGGATGGATGCTCATCCTCAGCAGCCCATAGGGGGAATTTTCAACGGTATAGATGTTGTTCAGCCTAGAAAATATTTTTTCCCACAGTATAAAGACGGGAGCTATCAGCCTTTTGATCATGTCCTATCTCCTTTCAGCTGGTCAAGGGTTACAAATGTGTAACCCTTTTTCTTTAACGTGTCGATGATGAAGGGGAGTGCTTCCAGGGTTTTGGCAGGTGCCCCGGGGGCTCCCCTGTTATCATGCAGCACTACTATAGAGCCGGGCTGTGCCTGGGAGATGACGGCGTCGTATATGTGCCGGGCTGTGGTTTTGGCTTCCCAGTCCTGTGCTTCGATGGACCAGTAAGCGATCTCAAGGCCCAACCTTCGAGCCGCCGCTGCGCTGCAAAGATTGAACATGCCCCATGGGGGCCGATACCAGCGGGGCTGATGTCCTAAAGAACTTTTGATGGCCTGGCAGGTCAGCTCAATGTCACTGAAGGTGCGCAGGGGGGACATCAGCCATGCATGGCGATGGGAAAAAGAGTGGCATCCCACGGTGTGCCCCTCGGAATGCATCCTGCCAAGTATATGAGGATACTGGAGTGCCTGCTCTCCAACGACAAAAAAGGTAGCCTTCACGCCGGCCTCTTTTAAGATATCCAGCAGCTTGGGCGTATATATCGGGTTTGGCCCGTCGTCAAAGGTGAGGGCTATCCATGGCTTATTGGTCTCTCCGCATCGCACGACCCGTTTTGAACGGTTGCGCATCCAGTAGTTTGGTATGAGGCAGTAAATGGCAAATATCGCGATTGCAGCTGCCGCTATAGATGCAAATACCCACATCTTTTACGACCCTTTCCTGATACAGATATTTTGCTTTTTGAGTTTCATAATTGATTTTGCTGCAAACTTAATTTTTTTGCCCACTCTCATTTTTGCTTCAAAATTGTCGATTTCGTTTTGAGCAGCAAAATTGACTTTTTACAGTTATAGTGGTTCGGTTTTGCTCATCATAGCATAAATAATTTACAGTGCTATGATGATGCAGTACCATTACGATGTAGTATATTGAATCGAATAACGCCAGTGTTTTATGCTTTAGTTACATAAAAAGGCTACAGGTCGATTTTATGATATAAACAGGTTGGGCTGCTGCGAACCATTCCTGTAGTTCTCGGCCATCTGTACTATTATATTTGCGGCGTCCCTGGCGGCAAAAGGCTTTGATATGGGTTCCATGGCCTGTGCCATGCTTTTCAGTATGGATGGGTCATTTACGCAATCGATGATGGTCTTGATCACTTCCTCCTTGTCATCCACCTGCATGGCCACTTTGTAGCGAACCAGGAAACGGGCGTTGCTCCTCTCGTGGCCGGGCAGGGGTTTGTATATCAGCATTGGCAGCTTCTTGGCCAGAGCTTCAAATATGGTTACCCCTCCCGCCTTTGTCAGCAAAAGGTCGGATATTTCCATGAGCTCCGCTATGTTGTCTACGTAGCCCAGCACGCGAAGAGGTATCTTGGAATGCTGCGAAATGTCCTCCAGCCTTTTGGCCAGTGCATAATTGGTGCCGGTCACCGCTATGGCCTGCATGGGCAGGTCAAGCTTTGCCAGGCTTTCGCATATGTCCTCCATATCTGACAGCAGGCCGCAACCCCCGCCCATCATCAGCAGCGTGAAGAGATCGCGCCTGAGGCCGTAGCGCTCCCATATTGAAGGGTCATGGCACGGGGCCATGAACTCCTGCCGCAGGGGAAGTCCCGTGACATATAGGTGCGATGGCGGTATGCCTTTTCTTTTTAAGTATTTGGCCACGACGTCGGCCGCCAGTATATAAGCGTCCACGTACGGATGGATCCACTGGCTGTGGAAAGCCACATCCGTAATGACCGTTACAAGGGGTGTGTTTATATAGCCGCGGGATTTAAGGTAGGAGATCACACCGGCCGGGGTGGGGAAGGTACATACTATGACGCTGGGGGAACGGTTGTATATGTCTTCCAGCATCTTTTGACTGCCTATTTGGTTCAGCATGCGGCGCCATTTTGAGTCAGGAGGTAGATGGCGTGTGGCCTCGTAAAACCATTTATATCCAGTTGAAAAGTGCTTGATGACCTGGTGATAGCCAAACAGCAGCGTTTGCTTGAAAAACGGGTTTATGTAATTTAAAAAATCGCATATCTCAACGTTCCAGTCGGGACGCTGCTGCTTTATGGCTGTGGCCAGTGCATTGGATACCTGGTAATGCCCTGCTCCGTAGCTGGCAGAAAATATTAACACGTCGCATCTGGTGTCTGGTAGGGAGGCCATAAAGCCATTCACCTCGCTTTTATCCAGTAAAGTTTATGGTTTCTCTCCGTTATTCTTGCATGTTTAAGATTTGTACCGCTTTAATACAAATTATATTATACCAGAGTCCACCATATTTTGTATAATGAATTTTTTGTAATATATTTTTGGTAAAACGGTCTAAAAACACTAATTCAATTGCATACGCTTCAAATGTAAATTAAGCTATAAATAGTTTTGAACATTCTATTGAAAGGTGATAGAATATTATTGGTCGTATTATTCATGTGTGATATTATCTTTATGTAAAAGGATTCTTGTATGTTTTGTTAGTGTAAAGATTTATTTTGGTGCTCAAAACAAATTTTGAAAAAATGTAGCTGCAAAAGGAAGTCGGTTGATGGATAGGCGTCCGCGCACTCGTGATTTTAATCATGAGTTAGGACGTTAAAGTTGTATTAACATATATGAAGCAGGAATCACGCGACTTCTCGTGGGAGGTTCAAATGGCTGAAAATGGGATAGAATTAAACTGAGCCGTTGATAAACTGAAACCGTCTTGAGAGTTTGACAGTCTAATTCTAATAGAAAACCAGGGGCAATACGGGAGAGTGTGAATATGCTGGATTTGAGCAAGATAAGCCTGCAGCTGATGGAGATGGCACGGGCCCGGCAGCAGGAAATACAGCAGCTGAAGGAGAAGGAGCGCTGCGTGCTGGAAGCCGTTTGCGATTTTCGAGAAAACCCGCAGGCTTACATAGAAAAAATAGATTCGGATTCACGGCATTTTTTTGTAGCCTTTCCCAGGGGCAGGTTAGATGATGTTTTTCCTCTTCCACAGCCCATTTCCACCCATACCGTTATGGCGGTGGACGGATCGCAAATCGATGTGGACACGCACGAGATCGTATTGTGCTATGTGCTCAACATAGGCAGGGTGGTGCTGCATTACGGTACAGGGGACCCGCCGCTTATGGACAGCCTGCCCTACCTGTATTATAGGTATGAGGACCTGTACAAGCAGGGGGAATTGGAAGTATTTCTGCTGCGGGGAGAGGATCTGGCTGAGAAGCGCGCCGCCATGGAGGCCCAGCACCTGAAGGATTTGATTTTAAATCACCGAAGAGAGGGTATCCCCACAGTGGCATTGGTGGACGGCACGCTTGTTTCATGGGATAAGGCGGCATCGGCCAAAAAGGACATAGGCGGTTTTACCGCTCCGCACTTCAAAGATGTCTTCAAAGTGGGACAAAGCCTTGGCATTCCGGTGGCAGGATACATATCGGGTTCCCGCACCTCCCTTGTGATAAACACTTTGCGGGCTCGTGACTGTACTCAGCCCATCATGAACTGCGCTGGCTGTGAATATCGAAGCGACGCGACGGCGCCCTGCCACAGGCTGGAGGGTTTGAGGGATACCACCCTATTTGCCCGCATCCTCAGGCCAGGGGAGCGATCGGCATGCTTTTACGGCGGCATCAACACGTTGCCGCGGCATGAATGGCCCCTGTACCGTATAGGGTTTTTCTACGTAAACGTCGGTAGCGAGATAGCCCGTGTGGAGGCGCCCGACTACGTGCTGGAGGACGAGGGCCTGCTTAACCTGCTTCACTGGGCGGTGTACGATCAAGCACAAAAGGGCATGGGCTATCCGATAGCGCTTCAGGAAGCACACCATTTCGCAGTGATAAGGGGCGAGGAGCGGGAGGCTTTTTATCGCCTGGTGGAAGGGCAGTTTGTCAGGCGGGGGCTTCCCAGCCGTGTCACCAATAAAGAACTGCGCAAGCGCACCAGGATTTTTTAGAAAGGGGTGCATACTTTGATAGGTGAGATCATAGAGAGCAGGACGGCCGAGTTTGTGGCCGAGGCAGTCAGGTACGACCAGGTGCCTGCCTATGGCTCATTTGTCAGGGTCATGGATGGTGAGCTGCGGGTATATGGCATTGTTTCTGGGGCTTATACAGGCAGCCTGGACGGCATGAGCAAGGCAAAGGCTTTTTTCAAGTCGATCGATGAGCTCAAGATGGAGCAGCCGCAGATCTTTGAGCTGCTTCGCACCGAATTTTCCTGCGTTGTGGTGGGGTATGCCCAGGACGGGCGGTACCATCCATATTACCCGCCCATACACCTCAGCCTTCATCTGCCTGTGGAAAAGGCGGATGATGATGAGGTGTTGATCATTTCACAACACCTTGGCTTTCTGGAAAAGACGCTCAACAGCCCCGCGGGTAATGGTGAGGAGCTGACGGCTGCGGCCATTCGCATGGCAGCCCGTTTTCATCCCGATCCGCGGGAATATATAGTCAGGGCAGGGCGCGAGCTTCTGAAGATGCTGAACTACGACACCCAGAGGCTCAAGTCCATTTTAGAGAGGGTGGATATAGCGTGAGGGGGACTATCCTCAGGGGTTCGCTTTCAGGCGGCCTGGAAGTAAGGCTAGATATAGGCGAGAATATAGAAGAAGTCAAAGTAGGCACCTTTTGCGTGGTGGAAGGCAGGACCCATGACTTTTTTTCAATGGTAGTGGATGAGGACATTGAAGCGGCCAATCCGAAGGCTTTTTACGAGACGCTGTCAGACAACTCGCTCCTCAATGAGGTGGTCAGAGGTACCGGTATAATAGACAAGGTGAAGATTCAGCCCATGATTGCCATAAGGCGTGAGGATGGCAGGGTACAGCCCGTAAAGAGCATACCCTCCTACCTGTCCCGCGTCCGTGAGGCACGGGAGGAGGATGTCTTTAAGATATTCGGACGGCCTGACCGAACGCATTTCCATGTGGGCTCTCCACTGGATATGGATCACATACCGGTATGCATAGACCTCAAGAAATTCATAGAGAGGTCCAACGGGATATTTGGCAAGTCGGGTACCGGCAAGACCTTTTATACCCGTATCATGCTGTGCGGCATGATAAAGAGCGGGCTGTGCAATGTGCTGGTGTTTGACATGCATTCGGAGTACGGCTGGGAAGGCGAGGACGAGGATGAGACGCGCAAAAAGGCTAAGGGGCTAAAACAGCTGTTTGGCTCCAAGGTGGCCATCTTTACCCTGGACCCAGAGTCTTCGCGCAATCGAGGGGTGCATCCCGACTTTGTGGTGGAGATACCTTACCGCTCCATCGAAGCCGAGGATATCGTGATGGTGCGGGAGGAGCTGAACCTAAACCCCACTGCCCTGGAGGTAATATATGTGCTTCAAAAGCATCTGGGGCAGGACTGGCTGATCACTTTTTTGAACATGGACGCATTTGCCATAGAGGAGTTTGCTGGGAGGACTGGGGCTCACGCAGGGGCGCTACAGGCGCTTCAGCGTAAGCTGTTCAAGCTGCAGAAGCTGCCGTTTATAAAGGAAAATCCGGCAGACGATGCGGTGGAGCGAATAATGCAGTATTTGGATAGCGGAATGAACGTGGTGCTGGAGTTCGGCCATCAAAGGAGCATGCTGGCCTATATGCTGGTGGCCAATATCCTGACCCGTCGCATCCACGAGCTGTATGTCAAGCGCAGCGAAAGGGCTTTGGGGGGAATGCAGGGCAATAACACGCCCCTGGTCATAGTCATCGAAGAGGCCCACAAGTTTTTGAGCCCAGAGCTGTCGCGCCAGACCATATTTGGCATGATCGCCAGGGAGATGAGGAAGTACAACGTAACGCTGTTGGTGGTGGACCAACGACCCTCTGGCATTGACCCCGAGGTGCTTTCACAGCTGGGTACAAAGATAGTGGCCCTGCTCACCGAGGAAAAGGATATAGAGTCGGTACTGTGCGGGGTAAACAATGCCAGGATGCTGCGCAACGTCCTGGCCAGCCTGGACACAAAGCAGCAGGCCATCATCATGGGCCATGCCGTTCCAATGCCCGTGGTTATAAAGACCAGGACGTACGACGAGACCTTCTATAAGGAAATCACCAGGGACGAGGATGGCGCGTTTAGCCGGGGGCCGATGGCGGGACACAAGCAGGCTTTTGGCAGCCCTGCAGGGAACTATGGCGTGGATGAACTGCCACCGGGTAAAGAATTCGAAGACCTTATGAAGGAGCTGTATGGCATATGATGGAGCCCATTCGCCTGATTCATACCGGTGACCTTCACATAGGGATGCAGAATTACGGCAGGCTGGATAGCGCCACCGGTATCCATTCCCGCATCAACGACTTTTTAACCACCCTGGATAAGCTGGTGGACTACGCTATAGGCAACGAGGTCGATGCCGTACTGATATGCGGTGACGTATTTAAGAACAGGGAGCCCGATGTCACCCAGCAGCGGGAGTTTGCCAAAAGGGTGAAGCGCCTTTCGGATACCGATATAAAGGTATACATAATAGTGGGCAATCACGACTTGCATAGTGCTGCTGGGAAGGCCACCTCGGTGGAGATATACGATGTGGTTGACCTCCCGGGCGTGTATGTGCGCCGGAAGCCCAGCCTGGATGTTTTAAATACGCGGCGCGGCGCTTTCCAGGTGGTGGCGCTGCCCTATGCCTCGCCCAGCAACCTTGCCGTTGAGGGTTCTACCATAGAGGAGATCTCCATCGCCATCCGCACCAGGCTGGGGCATCTGCTGGACATGCTGATAGAAAAGCTTGACCCTGCGCTGCCTGCCGTCCTTATGGCGCACTTTTCTCTGATAGGCGCGGTGTCAGGGTCAGAGAGGGCCATCATGCTGGGGCGGGAAGTGACGCTCCCTGTTGGCTTCTTTGCCAGGCCCGAAATCGACTATGTGGCCATGGGGCATATACACAAGCACCAGGTGCTTTACGATAGGCCGCCCGTGGTCTACTGCGGGAGCCTGGACAGGGTGGACTTTAATGAGGAGAAAGAGGATAAGGGCTTTGTCGAGGTGTTGCTCAAAAAAGGTGAGACTTCCTTTGAGTTCATAAAACTGGATACCCGGCCGTTCAAGACCTTTTATGTGGACGCAACCACCGGCGACCCCTTCAAAAAGGTGGTGGAAGCCATTGGAGGGCAGCCTCTTAACGAGGCAATTGTCAAGGTGAAGGTGAAGTTGCCGGCCCATGCCCTGTCCCATCTTAAGGAAAAGGAGCTTTACAGGATACTCCGCGAGAGGGCCTTTTATGTGGCCGGCATTGAAAAGGATATAATCTCCGACCTTTCGCACTTGAGGCACCCGGGCATCACCGAGAGGATGGATGTCGTGCAGGCCGTGGCCGAATACATTTCAAAGAAGCAGGAGTACAATGATATAAGGCAGGCGCTGCTTAGGGCGAACGAGCAGTTGATCCAGGAGCTCAAGGAGGAGGGAGCCATATGAGACCTCTCACTTTGTATCTGCGAAATTTTAAGTCCTACGGCGAAAAAGCGCCGGTGCTTGACTTTAACCTGTTTGATGTGGCGTTGCTCAGCGGCGACAACGGCAACGGCAAGTCGTCCCTGGCTGATGCCATAGCCTGGTGCGTGTGGGGCAAGTGCAAGGGCATGGACGGCAGGGGCGGCGTGGATGACCTGGTGAGGACGGGTGCCGACGAGATGGAGGTGGCCTTTTCGTTTGAAGAAGATGGTCAAGTTTACAAAGTGGTGCGCAAGCGCGACAAGCGAAGAGGCCTGTCATCCCTGGACTTCATGATAAAGAGGGGTGACGCTTTCGTACCCATAAGCGGAAACCGCATAGACGAGACTCAGCAGAAAATCCAGGAGGTCATCAAGCTGGATTATGAGACCTACCTGTGTACCGGGTATTTGAGCCAGGGGAAGGCTGACCTGTTTGCCACCAAAAAACCCGGCGAACGGAAGGAGATACTGGCCGAGATACTCAATTTATCGGTTTACGATAAGCTGGAGAGAAAGGCGCTGGATAAGCGCAACGAGGTGCAAAACAGCCTGGAGCTGCTGGAGAGGGAGATAGAGCTGCTGCAGCAACAGACTGCCGAAAAAGAGGCAGTTCAAAGCGATATGTTTCAGGTAGAAAATACCCTTGATGAATTGCAGGCAAAGGAGAAGAGCCTGAGGGAGCAGCTGGAGGTGCTGAACAAGCAGAGGGAAGAGAAGAACGCCATAAAGGAGAGGATTGAATACCACCGGCAGCAGCTTATACTGGAACAAAAGCAGCTGGCTGCCCTGGAGAAGGACAGGGAAAATTTGCAGGCGCGAATCGAGGACTACAGAAAGGTGCTACAAAACCAGCATGAGATAGAGGAAAATTATGCCGAATTTAAGGCCCTGGAGGAACGGGAGAAGGTCCTGGCCTATAAATACCAGTGCATAGCCGAACTTAAAACCAGGAGGGAGCGCCTGCTGGGTGAGCTGCGCATTAAGGAGCAGGAGCTGCGCCACCACATCGATGTGCTGGAAAGGGAGAAAGCGCAGCTTGAAAGCAAGATGGCGCAGGCAGAGGCTCTGCAGAGGGAATATCAGTCCTGCCAGAAAAACATCGAGGAGCTGAATGCGCTGGAGAAGGAGCTGGAGACGCTGGAGAAGAGGGTGACAGAGATTGGACAGGAGACAGCTGATCTGGCTGGGAGGGAAGGTGCTCTGCGGCGACAGCTGGAAGAGCTGAAGGAAAGGTTTACTGCACTTAAAGGTGCCGAGTCCAGCTGCCCGGTTTGCGGAAGGCCGCTGGATGCACAGCACAGGGACGAATTGATGAAGGAGATAGCGGAGCAGGGGAAGGCTGTTCAGCAATCCATACAGGGGCTTAAAAAAGAGATGGCCAGCCTTGAAAATGAAAGGAACCAGGTACAGCTGCGGATTGATAGCATAAAGGCAAGGCTTAAAAGCCGGAGCAAGCTGGAGTCACGTATGGCTTTGATAGACCGCCAGATCAGTGAAATAAAGGAGGCGCGGCAAAGGATCGAAGAGCTGGTGGCACAGCTTGATCCCCTTAAAAAGCAGCTTGAAACAAAGGACTACGCCCAGGAGGCTATGCAACAAATAGAGGAGACAGAGCGTCAGATACAGCAGGTGGGCTATGACCCGCAGGAGCACAGCAGTGTGCGGGACAGGTTGGGTAAGCTGGCTAAGGTGCCCAGCCAGTGGGAGGCCGTGCAGAAGGCCCGGGCGCAGATGGATTCCGACCTTGAGAGCCTGCAGCGAATTGTCAGGCTCATCGACGACAGAAAAAAGCATATCAAGGACATGGCGCTTTTGCTGGAGACGCTGCAGGGCTCCATAAAAGACTTACCCGAGATACTTGCCAGGGCTTCTGGGCTGGAGAGAGAGCTTGAAAACCTTCATAAGGATATCCGCTCCATGGAGGCTAGAAGGGGAGCTCTAAAGGAGCGCATGAACAAGATTTTGGCCGCCGAGCAGCAGCTTGAGAAGAAGAGGGAGGAGCAGCGCCAGCTACATCAGCAGCTGGAGGTGTACAAGGCGCTGGCTTTGATATACGGCAAACGGGGTATCCAGGCCGCCATCATTGAAAATGCCATACCCGAGCTTCAGGACGAGGCCAACCGGATTCTGGCCAAAATTACCGATGGGCGCCTTGCGGTGGAGTTTTTGACGCAGCGCGATACCAAGTCGGGCAACGTGGTTGAGACGCTGGACATCAAGATATCCGACGGCATGGACACCAGGAAATATGAGACATATTCCGGGGGCGAGGAGTTTCGCATAAACTTTGCCATACGCATTGCTCTTGCCAAGATACTGGCCAACAGAGCCGGAGCCAACATGCGGATGCTGATACTTGATGAGGGCTTCGGCGTGCTCGATGAGCAGGGGCGGGAGCGTCTGGTGGAGGTCATAAACGCCATAAGGGACGAGTTTGACAAGATACTGGTGATCACCCACGTCCAGGAGCTGAAAGACGCTTTCCCGGTTCAAATCGAGGTCATAAAGACGCCCGAGGGCTCAACCTTCAGATTGGTGGGCTGAAGTATATAATGTGATAATTATTTAACAATTTTGTGCAAATACACCAATTGAGTATTTATCAAGTGTGGTTTGCTGTTATGTTTTGAGATTGAAAAAGCGTTTTTATTTTTTGCCTTTTAATCGGATGCTTTGACAAGGGACTCATGGGATAGAAACGCCCGCACACTCGTGTCTTCACACATGATTTGAGGCATGAGTTGGGGCGTTAATGAAAATAGACATAAAAAGGTATAAAAATTATACAAAATCTCTAAAAATTTGTCATGTGTATTAAATGTATATATTTGTTGTGGTATAATTAATATCTATGATGAGAGGTTCATCAACAGACATGTAGAAAGGCTCCATATTTCGCAATATAGAGATGAAGTACGCGTAGGTAGATAGATGTACATGACTTAAAGTATCTGGCGAGTTTGCTGCTTAACGGATAGTTAAGAATGGGTACGTGAACCACCCGGTGGGAATAAGGAGGGTAGTTTGTACTACCAAATTTCTTGCGAAACCGTTATCTTTATAGGTGGCCGGTAGTTTATCGGTAAGCATAACAGCTGGTAGTGGTGGGATGGCAAGTGGGTGTGTAATCTAAAAGGGGGAGGGAATGGAATGAATGATGAGGCCTTGCTTATAGAAAGGGCCCAAAATGGCGATGTATCGGCGTTTGAAGAGCTGGTCTCCCTTTATGCAAAGAAGATATACAGCTACTGTTATAGAATGACCGACAGCCGTGAGGACGCAGAGGACTTGGCTCAAGAAGTGTTTATAAAAGTATATCGAAATCTAAAGTCGTTTAAAGGGAACAGCAGGTTTTCAACCTGGATATACCGCATTGCATATAATACATGCGTTGATAGATATCGAAAAGGCAAGAAGCTTGATACCGTTTCGCTAAATCCCGGCAAGAATGAAGACGCCGTTGAGATAGAGCTTGTGTCCAGTGACCCCCTGCCGGAAGAAGAAGTGATAAAAAGGGAACGATACAGGAAGCTGCAAGCCTGTATCGCCGGTTTAAAGCCCGAATATAAAACGGTGATTATACTGAGAGATATACAGAATTACAGCTATGAAGAGATTGCAGAAATCCTGCAGGTCCCTTTGGGTACCGTTAAATCCCATATAAGCCGTGCAAGGGCTGCATTATGCGATGCTCTTCGGGAAATGCTGGAGTGACAGGAGGTGAGCCGTAGGATGGATTGCAGGGTTGCGCAGGAACTTATCTCCCCGTATATAGATGGTGAGCTGGACAGGGAAGAAGCCCGACAGCTGGAGGCACATATAGAGAGCTGTTCTGGATGCAGACAGAGGTTTGAACAGATGAAGACTGTGGTGCAAATGGTAGGTGCGCTCAAGGAAGAAGAGCTGCCTGATGGCTTTTCGGATAGGCTGCAGGCCCGCCTGGAGGCCGAGCAGGTAACCGGGATGGTACACAGAAAGCACAGCAGGTTTTCCAGGTGGATAAAGTGGGTGGGTATAGCTGCAGCAGCGGCTGTTATCGTCCTGGCCATCAGGGTGCTGAGCCTGGACGGGCTGCTGTATACCTCTCCGCAGGAAAAGGGGCAGACCGATTCGGCAGCTCCAGAAGACATGTCTAAGAGCTCGATGGAAGGCTCGCAGGACGAAGAGTCGGCGGGTTCAAGCGATAGACTGGCAGCCGAGGCTGAGAAGCAACAAAGGCTGGATAAAGGTGATGTTGGCGTTTATGATGCTGAGTCTGAAACATCAGAGCAAGCCCGAGAGGCCGATGGCTACATCAAGTCGGATAAGGTTGAGTTGAGGGTGCAGGATGTATGCATAACCCCTCAAACCCTTATGATAAGGGCCATTCAACATGGGATAGACATGGTTGACCAGACGGAGAACAGCATTACGCTGAAAGTTACGTCCATTGAACAGCGCAAGGCTCTGTATCGTGAACTTGAATTGCTTGGAGTGGTGGAAGAGGTGGGAACCAATTTTGAATCTGATACGGTAACCATTGTGATTGTAGAGCAAGAGTGATGTATTTTTAAATTTTATAATATATACAGCATCAACTGTATAAACAGGATAATTATGGTTAATAATATAGGTAAAAATTAATAAATCAAAAAATCAAACGGGAGGGATACCGATGGCTAGGAATGAAACCATCAAGAATGACAACGCTGTGGACAACAGCGCACCGGGTATTGATGCTGAACTCATGTCTTCTATGAAGGAAGAGGTGCTCCGTGCCAAAGAGGAAAATGTTCCTATGCTGCAGGCTTTCGAAGCGGTGGCGAAAAAGAGCGGCCTTAAGGTCAATACCATAAGAAACTATTATTACCGCTATTTGCATGCCCAGCTTGCAGGTGGCAATGAGTCAGGCGAGAAAAAGGAGAAAGTCAGGTCCTTGAAAGGAGTAGCTGGCAAGTCTTTTACAGAGGACGAGGTCAAAAACCTGGTCATGTCTATATTGATAGCCCAGGCGGAAGGCGAGTCGGTACGCTCGTGCGCCAATCGCCTGGCAGGTGGAGACCCAAAGAAGATGCTGAGATTACAAAACAAATACAGAAATGTAATAGCCAGCCAGCGTGAATATGTTGAGAGTTTGATGGCCGAGATGTCTCAAAAAGGGATCAGGTATTTCAATCCTTACACCAGACAAATAGTGGATGGCGACTCTGTTTCAGCGTCTGCCCAACGAGATGTAGAAACTACAGGGGATACAAGGAGCGATGTGGATGTGCAGCGCAGCCGCAAGGATTCCCTTATAGGGATAATCGGAGACGCTGTTGCCAGCATGAGCACATTTGACGATTTCTCGGTTGAAGGTTTCTTCAAGGGATTGAAGCAGCTGGTAGACATGGCGGCAAGGGGCAGAGAAAAAGGAGATGGTGAGGAGCTGACTCGTCTGGAAAAAGCAAACAAAGAGCTAAAGAACAAGCTGAAGGAGCTTGACGATTTTGTGCGCCAGCTTGCGGGTATCAATCAACGGTTTGTGGATTTGCCGGATGAGCAAAAGCTATCTGCATTGAATGACTATATAAATGAAGTTAAGGCGTGGTTGGAGACTTATGAGAAGGTGTATAAGGATGCTTAATCGCCAAGCGATTAAGCGTTGGAATATGGGTTATAAATTTACAAACCAGCCTGGTATATAGAAAAAAGGCTGGTTTTTATTATTTATGGCAAGCGGTTTTTAGTTGATATAAGCTCAAAGTTGAGGAGAACGAAGAAAGCAGTTCAAATAAGGGAGCAAGCAAAATAAAGCAGCAGTTTAATAAAGTAAGCAGTGCAAATTGAGCAGTATTCCAAACAATTTCTATGAGGAAGATGTTTGCGGAACAGAGGCCGGCTTTACGCTGTAATACACACGCACAACAATATCCTGGTCATAGTTACCAAACCCTTTGCCATAAATGGTGACTCCTCCTATGTGTTTTGCGTCGTCCAGCACCGCGATGCGAAATGTCCACTGCTTCAAGGTGAGAGATAAGTCTTCAATGGTAACTTCCGATAGCTTTTCCCCGTCTATGAAGCTGCCTTTGTCGTTTACGCGGATAACCTTCAGCAGGCCATACTGATTTATATTGTTGCTCCACCACGAAGGGGTATATATCCCCCTTTTGCCTCCAAAATCACCGGGGCTGATCCATTTCCCGATGTATACTCCGTTGATGAAGAAGGATATGTCCGATGGCCAATTGTTGTTGATGCCTGGAGCTTCGGAGCCCAGCTCCATTGAGATCTCCAGCTCTTCGGGTTGCTGGTTGGGCAAAAGGTAATTCGGGATTTTGTATTCCACATACCCTTGCGTAAACCACAGGATTTTGGCGCTTACCCTTTCAGGGTCAAGAAAATAGCGGGGGTCGTCAAAATGGCCTATAACCTTTTCACGGGTGGCCAGCCCGCAGGTGGGCGTTACCTTAAAATCGGTGTAGTGGCCCACAGGAATGGATATCTCGTGGTACTTCCTTTGGGGCTTTTGACCTGTTGGAAAAGATATTTCCAGCGAATCTATTGCAAGGCTGCACAGTTTTTGTATACCGCCCCTACAGGGAGTGATCTCGGCCTTTATGATGCCGGCCTTTTCAAGCTTTCTTATATGCATGGTCATGATTGCGTTGCTGAGATTCAGCTTTTCGGCCAGCTCTTTGATGTTCATTGGCTTTTGTGCCAGAAGGTTTATTATTCTCAGCCTTACGTTACTGGCCAGTGCTTCGTATACAGGCAGCCATCTTTCGGTGGTGTCTATTTTCATACAGGTACGGCGCATGAGGTCTCAGCTTTATTGAGCCAGGAATGCGCCTTCTCCTCCTTTCTGTAGCTTGGCGTGTACTTTGGCACAGCTTTGCAATTAATAGTATTATAAACCATTCAAGAACATTTGATAAATAAAAAATTGACAGGTATTGCATTGACGTCTTATAATGAATACAAACAATTGTATTAAGCATTTAATATAATCATTAAACACTTAAAAGGCGAGCAGGAGGGGATTTAAAATGGTCAAGATGATCTTGAATGCCGATGTCAAAAGGGGGAGAATAAACAAAAACATTTACGGGCATTTTGCCGAGCACCTTGGCAGGTGCATCTATGAAGGGTTCTGGGTAGGCAAGGATTCGCCCATTCCCAACACCGACGGCATACGCGATGATGTGGTTGAGGCCTTGAGGAAGGTGAAAGTGCCTGTGCTCAGATGGCCGGGAGGGTGTTTTGCCGATGAATACCACTGGCGGGACGGCATCGGCCCCTATGAGAGCCGACCCAAAACTATCAATACCCACTGGGGTGGGGTGGTGGAGAACAACCACTTTGGAACACACGAGTACTTCAGGCTGTGCGAGTTGCTGGGTGCAGACGCGTATATCACCGGCAATGTGGGGAGCGGCACCGTCAGGGAGATGCGCGAGTGGATCGAGTACATAACCTTTGACGGGGATTCCTGGCTGGCCAACTTGAGAAGGGCAAACGGCAGGGAAAAGCCCTGGAAACTGCCTTATGTTGGTATAGGGAACGAAAACTGGGGCTGTGGAGGAAACATGCGCCCTGAATATTATGCTGACCTGTTCCGCCAGTACGCCACTTATGTGCGCAATTTCAGCGGCAACAGGATATACAAGATTGCCTGCGGGCCCTCTGACGCCAACTACCACTGGACTGAGGTGTTGATGAGGGAAGCTGGACGCTATATGGATGGCCTGAGCCTGCATTATTACACCGTGCCGGGGACGTGGCAGAAGAAGGGATCGGCTACTCAGTTTGACGAGCGCGAATGGTTTGTCACCTTGAAGAAGACGCTGATTATGGATGAGCTGATTACCAAGCATTCCACCATTATGGATCGGTACGACCCCGAAAAGCGGGTAGGGCTTATTGTGGATGAGTGGGGCACATGGTATGACGTGGAGCCGAGTACCAATCCGGGGTTCTTGTATCAGCAGAATACCCTGCGGGATGCGCTGGTAGCGGGCATCAACCTCAACATATTCAACAACCATTGCGACAGGGTGCATATGGCCAACCTGGCTCAGACGGTAAACGTGCTGCAGGCCATGATTCTGACCGAAGGCGAAAAGATGATCGTCACTCCCACCTATCACGTATTCGATATGTACAAGGTCCATCAGGACGCTCAGCTTCTGTCTCTGGAGTTTACCAGCAGCCTGTACAGCTACGGAGACGAGAGCATTCCTCAGATAAGCGCCTCCGCTTCCGAGGACGACCAGGGCAGGGTCCATATATCGCTGTGCAATCTGGATCCCAACTCGGTAGCCGATATATGCTGTGAGCTGAGGGGAACCCGCAGGACCAAGGTAAGCGGAACCATACTGACATCCTCTGAGATGAATGCCCACAATACCTTCGATGAACCCAATGCTGTCAAGCCGGTGGCCTTTAGCGATGCAACTCTGGTGGATAACGTGCTGGAGGTCAAGCTTCCATCCAAGTCGGTGGTAGTGCTGACTCTCGAATAGAAAGATACAGCCTAAGGGAATGCACTGCTCAGATGAATGAGATGAGTATTCTCAAGAGGTGCGATGCCATGGAAAACGGTGAATGCAAGGGATGCAGCGCTACCGTTAGGCTTTCACAGGAGGAGATAGAGAAAATATTCGGCGAAACGCTGAAGGTAAAAAACGTCAAGCTGGTAACCCGGGAAGAGTATCGCAGCAGGCTTGAGATTTGCAGGCAGTGCCAGTATTTGGATTATGGTACCACGTGCAGGCTATGCGGCTGCTTGGTACAGATTAAAGCCAAGCTGGCTGGTGCGCGGTGTCCTTATCCATATCAGCCCAGGTGGTGATAGTTTTAAGTAGCCCCTGAAGGGATTTCCCAGGGGCTTTTCTTTTTGGTTTTTGTACTTTTCAATATGAAAAGGAAAAGGGTGGAAATGGATGGAGTAAGGTTATGATTTGATGCCGTGCAGACCGTATGGCCAATTTAATATGCCCGCTGTGTATTTTGGAGAGCAATCCTTAAAGAGGTTAAAATGCAGGATGTACAGCCATGTGTTTCAAGCAGGAGCGAGAATGGAATTTGATTGCTTAGCCTGTCCGGCATGCTCCACCAATTGTGAATTAAACGGGTTTTACAAATGTGAAAGATGTAAATTTTAAAATTGCAAAATTTTGAATAGTGCAAGGATTAAATGTATCAGTCACACTTGACTTTTATATTGCATAATTCTATAATAATCCTTGTTATTCTAGCGTTGGGAGGATTGAAGGAAGTGGGAGTGATAGTTGCAAAATTCGGGGGGACGTCCCTTGCAAATGCCCAGCAATTTCGAAAGGTGCAGAATATAGTATTGAGCGATCCGCGGAGGCGATATGTGGTTGTGTCGGCGCCTGGAAAATGCCACAGCGGCGACACCAAAATAACCGACCTTTTATATGCCTGCCATAAAAAGGCTAGTCAGGGTCAGGAATTCGGGGACGTATTTGAGGTTATAGCGCAGCGTTACATGGATATAATCAAGGGGCTAAACCTCGATCTGGATTTTGAGCCGTTGCTGAGTGATATCAAGGAGAGGATTGCAGCCGGAGCTTCCGCAGACTACGTTGCAAGCCGCGGTGAGTATTTGAACGGCATTATTATGGCAAGGCTACTGGGATATGACTTTGTCGATGCCGCAGATATCATATTCTTTGATCAAAATGGCATATTTGACAGCGAACGCACCAACGAGGCTGTAGCACGGCGCCTGCGCCAGCATGAACGAGCTGTCATCCCCGGGTTTTACGGTTCGATGCCAAATGGGGAAATAAAGACCTTCCCTCGAGGAGGTTCTGATATCACCGGAGCCATCATAGCGCGGGGTGTAAATGCCGAGGTATACGAAAACTGGACCGACGTTTCGGGATTTTTGATGGCCGACCCGCGCATAGTGGAAAATCCGAAGCCCATTCGCAAGATTACCTATCGTGAGCTGCGAGAGCTGGCCTATATGGGAGCCAGCGTGCTTCACGAGGATTCGATATTTCCGGTCAAAAAGGCCGGCATTCCGGTACACATAAAGAACACCAATGCTCCCGAAGAGCCGGGGACTATGATAGTAAACGAGGCAGAGCCGGTTACGTGCACAGGGGGTATAACGGGGGTAGCCGGACGAAAAGGGTTTACGGTGATCGCCATCGAGAAGACGCTGATGCACGTGGAGCTGGGGTTTGGGCGGCGTCTGCTTTCCATCCTGGAATCCAACGGCATCTCCTTTGAACACATGCCATCGGGCATCGATACTATATCCCTGGTGATCGCCGACTCACAGCTGGATGGCAAGCTTGAAAAGGTGATTGAGGAGATCAAAGCGCAGCTCCACCCCGATTCGGTAGAGGTTCATTCCAACATGGCGCTGATTGCCACCGTAGGTCGCGGTATGGCTCACACTCCTGGCATAGCGGCAAAGCTGTTTACGGCGCTGGGTAACGAAGGCATAAACGTTCGGATGATTGACCAGGGGTCCAGCGAGATCAACATAATCGTGGGGGTTGAGAATGAGGACATGGAACGGGCGGTCAGGGCCATCTACTATGCTTTTGTGGATAGTTGCAAATGAAAAATTGCAAAAATTGCAGCTAGGCCTTTACAAATGAGCGTATTTTGATTATAATACTTGCAAATGGGAAATTTGATTGAAAGTCCGAAGGGAATAGTCCTATAGCTCGGAGCAAAACGTGATGAAGGGGAGAAGTAGGTACCTTTGATGGCACAGCGAGTTGGGGATGGTGCGAGCCCAACCCACAACAGAGGTACTGAATATCACCCTGGAACGGCCGGCCGAAAAGTGTTGCCATGCGGCGGCACGTGAGTAGGCTGGGACGGGGCCCTACCGTTACAGAGGGAGCATATAGGGTAATCCCTGTATGCGCATAAGAGGGTGCATGTATGCCGTGCGCCAAATCAGGTGGTACCGCGGAAGCCAAGCCTTTCGTCCTGGTAATGGATGAAAGGCTTTTATTTTTAAGCAAAAATTTTATTATATCCGCTGTTTTCGAGTGGAACTGGGCGTAAATCTTTTAAATGTGTATAAGTTGTGCTTGGTAGCCCAGAAATACCTCGATTAGAGCCTAGCTCTTTACGGAAACGCTTTATTTAAAGCGTGTAAATTCTGAATGTGAGACTATATTGAGATGATGGAGGGGACGGTATGTATCAGAAGATTTCAACCAGCCTGGATTTTGCCCAGAGAGAACAGAAAATACTGGAATTCTGGAAGCAGAACCGCATATTTGAAAAGAGCATAAAGATTCGGGAAGGTGGCCCCACCTTTACGTTTTATGATGGGCCTCCTACGGCAAACGGCAAACCCCACATAGGGCACATATTGACCCGCGTGATAAAGGACATCATCCCCCGGTATAAGACCATGAAAGGGTACAAGGTGCTGCGCAAGGCCGGATGGGATACCCACGGTTTGCCGGTGGAGCTCGAGGTGGAGAAGGAGCTAGGTATAAACGGCAAGCCTGAGATCGAGAAGTACGGTATTGAGCCGTTTATCAACAGGTGCAAGCAGAGCGTGTGGAAATACAAGCAGGAATGGGAGAAGATGAGCGAAAGGGTTGCCTACTGGGCCGACATGGAGAACCCTTACGTCACCTACTACAATGAATACATCGAGTCGGTGTGGTGGGCCCTTAAAAAGATATGGGAGAAAGGGCTGCTGTACAAGGGGCACAAGGTGGTACCCTATTGCCCGCGCTGCGGCACTTCGCTATCCAGCCATGAAGTAGCCCAAGGTTACAAGGAGGTCAAAGACCCATCCATTTACGTAAAATTTAAGGTGAAGGGTCAGGATAACACTTTCCTCATGGCATGGACGACCACCCCGTGGACGCTTCCATCCAACGTGGCGCTTACCGTCAACGGCAACGAAACCTATGTTAAGGTCAAGTGCGGGGACGAGATATACATCCTGGCCGAGGCGCTGGCTCCTGCCGTGCTCAAAGAGGAGTATGAAGTGTTGGAACGTATGAAGGGTGCAGATCTGGTGGGCATGGAATACGAGCCGCTGTTTGACTTCGTCAAGGTGGACAAAAAGGCCTATTACGTCGTGGCCGACGATTTCGTAACGCTGACCGAGGGTACCGGCATCGTGCATACCGCTCCTGCTTTCGGCGAAGATGACGCCAAGGTGGGTAAGCAGTACGACCTGCCTTTTGTCCAGCTGGTGGACTCTGAAGGCAAGTTTGTGGATGCCGTCAAACCGTGGAAGGGAATGTTTGTCAAGGACGCCGACCCTGGGATAATAAAGCACCTGGAGCAGAGAAACCTGGTATACGCCGTGATGGAGTATGAGCACTCCTATCCTTTCTGCTGGCGGTGTGATACCCCTCTGCTGTACTATGCTAGGGACACCTGGTTTATCAAGATGACGGCAGTAAAGGAGCAGCTGCTCAAGAACAACCGCCAGATTAACTGGTTGCCAGAGCACATAAGGGATGGCCGGTTTGGCAATTTCCTGGAGAACGTGGTTGACTGGGGTTTGAGTCGCGAGCGATACTGGGGTACCCCGCTGCCCATATGGGAGTGTGAGTGCGGTTACCGCCATGTGGTGGGCAGCATAGCCGAGCTTAAGGAGATGGGCAAGGATGTACCTGATGATATTGAGCTTCACAAGCCATATATTGACCGCGTGTTCTTGAAGTGTCCTGTGTGCGGCAATGACAGGATGAAGAGGGTGCCTGAGGTCATAGACTGCTGGTTTGATTCGGGGTCTATGCCCTTTGCCCAGTGGCATTATCCTTTTGAGAACCAGGAACTTTTCAAGGAAAACTTCCCTGCCGACTTCATAAGCGAAGCCATTGACCAGACTCGAGGGTGGTTCTATACCCTGCTGGCAATTTCCACGCTGCTGTTCGACCAGCCGGCATATAAGAACGTGATTGTGCTTGGCCTGGTGCTGGATAAAGACGGGCAGAAGATGAGCAAGCACAAGGGCAACGTGGTGGACCCGTGGGTGGTGCTTGATCGCCAGGGGGCCGATGCGGTACGATGGTACTTCTATATAAGCAGCGCACCGTGGTTGCCCAGCCGCTTTTCGGAGGAAGCCGTGAGCGAGGCGCAGAGGAAGTTCATGGGGACCCTGTGGAACACGTATGCATTCTTCGTGCTGTATGCTAACATCGACCAGTTTGATCCCACCAAGTATGCGCTGGAATACGATAAGTTGTCGGTGATGGACAGGTGGATACTGTCCAGGCTGCACTCGCTTATAGCCGTGGTGGATGGCAACTTGAGCAACTACCGCATCACCGAGGCCGCAAGGGCCATACAGGATTTTGTGGATGACCTGAGCAACTGGTATGTCAGGAGGAGCCGTGAGCGCTTCTGGCAAAAAGGTATGCCGCAGGACAAGATAAATGCGTATATGACTTTGTACACTGTGTTGGTAGAGCTGGCTAAATTGGCGGCGCCTTTTGTGCCCTTCATTACAGAGGAGATATATTGCAACCTGGTAAAGAGCGTGCGAAGCGACGCTCCTGAGAGCGTGCACCTGTGCGATTACCCGCAGTCTGACCCCAAATGGATCGACAAGGAACTGGAGCAGAACATGGACATGGTGCTCAAGCTGGTGAGCCTGGGGCGTGCCTGCCGCAATGCAGCCAACGTGAAGATACGCCAGCCGCTTAAGGCGCTCTATGCAAAGCTGGGTAGCAGCCTGCCCGAGAGCTTTATCGAGCTGGTTAAGGATGAGCTCAACGTCAAAGAAGTGGTGTTAACCGATGATATCGATAGGTTCACTGTTGTGACCATCAAGCCGCAGCTTAAGACCGTAGGGCCCAAATACGGTAAGCTGGTGCCCAAGATTTCAGAGGCACTAAAGGCGGTGGATGGCAAGAAGGCGCTGGAGGACTTCGAGAACGGTAGGCCGCTTGTGCTGACGGTGGACGGTACGACGGTGGAACTTACCAGGGATGACGTGCTGATCGAGACCGGGCACATGGAGGGCTTCGTGGTGGAGAGCGAACACGATATAACGGTAGCTCTTGACACCAACCTTACGCCCGAGCTGATTGAAGAAGGTTTTGTGCGGGAGATTGTCAGCAAGGTGCAGAACATGAGGAAGGAAGCCGGCTTTGAGGTAACCGACAGGATTGCGCTGTATTATCGCGACAACGACAGGATTGCCGGAATAATTGAGCGCAACAAGGGGGCAATAGCCGAGGAGGTCCTGGCGCAGGAGATACTTGAGGGGAGCGCCGAGGGGTACACCAAGGAATGGAACATAAACGATGAAAGGGTAACGTTTACTGTTGTGAAGAAGTAGGGGAGATTTAAAAGGATGGGGTTTTTACCCCATCCTTTTTTGACTCGTTGTTTTTGGGACTGCATTGTGGAAGGTGTATATAGAGATGAAAATATGATTGACAGAGAATTCATAATCTGCTATGGTCATAGTTAAGGTTTCAGGCCACACAATTAAAGCAGTGTAATACTGATGAAGTATACGAGGCCGGTGTTTTATTATGTTGAAAAAAATTGCCAACACCCTAAAAAAGCGATCTAAAGAGTTGAAAAAAGAGGTTGCGGCGCTCTACCTTGCATGTAAGAGAAAAGATGTTCCCTGGTATGCAAAGGCTGTTGTCACAGCTGTGGTTGCCTATGCTTTAAGCCCTGTTGACCTTATTCCAGACTTTATCCCTGTGTTGGGCCACTTAGACGATCTTATAATATTGCCTTTAAGCATACTGCTGGCAATAAAGCTTATACCAGCTGAAATTATGGCTGAGTGCCGAACTCAAGCCGGTGACTTATTTAAAGATGAAAAAGTTTTAAAGGAGGGAGGAGATTAGCATGAAGTGGATAGACATAACCCTACCCATGGAGGAAGGTCGCCCTAGTTGGCCGGGCGATACCCCGTTTACCCGTCGTGTAACTCGCGAGATAGGCAAAGGTTCCAATGCCAATGTATCCACCATTGAATGCAGTGTCCATTTTGGAACTCATCTGGATGCTCCCTATCATTTCATACCCGATGGCAAAAAGGTTGATGAGCTGGATTTGAATCTGCTCATTGGGCCCTGTCAGGTGGTGGAGGTGCCTGCTAAGGGCGTTCATGTAGACCTTGAAGCCCTTAAAAAGCTTGTGGTGCCGGGAGTCAAGAGGCTGCTCATCAAGACCACCAACTCGCGAATAATCAATGACAGGGAGTTTCACAGGGATTATGTTGGGTTGTCGGCAGAGGCAGGTCAGTGGCTGCTTGAGCAGGGCGTAAGGCTCCTCGGCCTGGACTATTTCTCGATAGGCGCCTACGGCGATACAAAGGATATACATACCGTATTTCTGGGGCGCAATGACACAGTAGCCCTTGAAGGGATCAACCTGTCTGGCGTACAGCCGGGGATGTACTATTTGATATGCCTGCCCATGAAGATAGCAGGGGCGGACGGAGCGCCAGTAAGGGCGGTACTGGGCGTTGAGGATTGACCTTTGAAAATGAAAAGTAGGAGCAGCATAAGTATGAAAGAGTACTTTGTGGATTTGCATGTCCATATCGGAAGGTCTTCGGATGGGAAAGTAGTCAAGCGCGGTACCGCCAATGACCTGACCTTTGCAAATATCGCATATGAGGCTCGCTACCGCAAGGGTATAAATGTCATAGGAGTGGTGGACTGTGTCTCACCCTGGATTATAAAAGATATAGAATACCTGCTCAAAAAAGGCGAGCTGGAGGAACTGCCTGAGGGAGGCATGATATACCGGGATGACCTGGTCATACTCCTGGGCTCTGAGATTGAAACCCGGGAGAAAGGGGGCTGCCATGCCCATTCTGTGGTGTTTTTTCCCTACTTTTCGCAGGTCAAGGAGTTTTCGCACATAATGGAGGACTACATGCCCAATCTGGCAGAGAATTCCACTATGAGCAGGCTTTCGGGGCAGCAGCTTTTCCATATAGCGGATTCGCTGGGCGGGTTTTATATGCCGGCCCATGCCTTTACGCCCCACAAGAGCTTTTACGGCAACTGCACTCACAGCCTGCACACTGTTTTTGATGAGAACTCCTTTGCCAAAATTCCTGCCATAGAGCTGGGGCTCAGCGCTGATACCTACATGGCCAGTTTGCTTTCTGAGCTGGACGGGAAGACCTTTACCAGTAACTCGGATGCCCATTCGCTGATCAAGATGGGCAGGGAGTACAACGTCATGAGGCTTGCTGCTTTGAACTATGACGAGGTGTTGAAGGCGCTAAAAGGGCAGGACGGCAGAGGAATTGTAGCAAATTACGGCCTTGACCCCAAGCTGGGGAAGTACCACAGGACCTTTTGCCTGCAGTGCAAGGAGATTACCGATCTACCGCCGCCCGTGCTCAAGTGCCCCAATGACCCTGGGCATAGAGTAGTGGTGGGCGTCAGAGACCGAATAGAGGTTATCAAGGATCGCGATGACAGTCCGGCTGATATGAAGGAGCGGTTTGCTAAAAGAGCCTCAAGTGCCAAACGTCCACCCTATCATTATCAGGTGCCTCTTAATTTTTTGCCCGGCGTAGGTCCCAGGACCATAGATAAGCTCCTTGATACCTTTGGTACCGAGATGAACATCCTGCACAGGGTTGAGCCGGAGGACCTGGCCAAGGTGGTCCCACAGTCCATCGTGGACCTGATAGTAAAAGGGCGCGAGGGACGCCTGGCCATAGCCCATGGAGGCGGGGGTATATACGGAAAGGTTTTGGACTGATCTTGCGTTAGGTTTTTTGCATTGAAGGGGAGTGCTCTATGATATATATTGTGACCGCTTTGCCATGTGAGGCCACCCCTATTGTTAAAAAATATGATTTAAAGCGGGATGACGCCTGCAGGCATTTTACACTTTACCGGGGCGATGACATGTTTCTCATAGTGAGCGGCGTGGGCAAGATGGCTTCAGCAATAGCTACCGCTTACCTGATTGCTCAAAACGTAAAGCTTGACGAAGCAGGAGCGGAGGAAGGCCTGGCCATTATCAATATAGGGGTGTGTGGTACGCTCCATCAGCGATATCCAATCGGAACTCCGCTGCTCATTCACAAGGTCATAGACCATGAGACCGGGAAGCAATATTTCCCTGATATTCTAATAGAACACCCTTTTGAAGAGGGAAGCATTGAGACGCATAACGATGTGGTAAGGCGGGAGGACGTTTTAAGCGGACGAGTGGAGCTGCAGGCTGATTTGGTGGACATGGAGGCATCGGGCTTTTTTCAGGCCGCATCCCGTTTTTTGGCCCCACACCAGATATATGTCATAAAGGTGGTGGGGGATTACCTGGATGTGGTGGATTTTGACAGGCAGCGGGTTGCTCAATGTATATCGGGGGCCCTGGATGCGGTAGATGGGTTTATAAAACAGGTTGAAGGGTTATGCAGGGTGGAAGGTGAGGTGCTGACTCCAGATGAGCGCCGACAGCTGGAAAAAGTCAAAGAAAGCCTGCGCCTTACTGTGACGCAGAGCCATCAGTTGGTGGACATGGCGAGGAGGTATAAGCTCAGGACCGGCAGGCCGCTACCTGACCTTTCAGAGTTTGCTCAAACCAGGGTCAAGGTCAAGGTTGAGGGGAGGAAGGCGCTTGAGAGAATCAGAAGGCTGCTCCTTTATGAGTAAATTTTCCCACATATATATAGAGGAACGAGCTGCAGCTTATCCTGTGGCACAGCACGTCTTGAGCCGTTTTCCCGGATCTATAAGGGTGATGATACGGCACTACAAGGATGTCTTCAACAGGCCCCATCAGGACTTCCGACGTCAAAAGGCTTCCACAAAGCTGATCCTAGCTGTGAAGCGAGAGCCTTTTCTGTATCCTGGCCCCGAAGTGTGCGAGGATTTTGGCAACCCGAACTTTTACTACACATCGCCCGTTTTGAACTGCGTCTATGACTGCGATTACTGCTATCTGCAGGGGCTTTACCCTTCAGCCAATATTGTAATTTTCGTAAACATAGAGGAATTTTTCAAGGCCGTGGACAGACAGCTTGAGAGCGGGCCCTTGTATCTTTGCCCATCTTATGACACCGACCTGCTGGCTCTGGAAGGGATAGTTCCCTATGCCTCCCGCTGGATAGAGTTTGCGGGTACCAGGCAGGGCCTGCGCATCGAGCTGAGAACCAGGAGTGCCAACTATAGCGCCATTGCCGGTTTGAACCCGGTAGAACAGGTGATACTGGCATGGTCGCTGTCGCCCCATGAGGTTGCACGGCGCTATGAGAGACTGGCCCCTCCCCTTAAAGCCAGGCTGACGGCCATAAAGGCTGCCCTGCAGGACGGATGGCAGGTGCGGCTGTGCTTTGAACCATTGATCAAGGTACACAACTGGCAGCAGGTATATCGTGAGTTTTTGGATGAGGTTTTCAGCATAATCCCGGCGGAAAGGGTTTTTGATGCCAATATAGGGGTTTTTCGCATGAGCAAGGAGCAGTTCAAGAGGATCAGCAGGCTGAGGAGCGATACGGATGTGTTTGCTTTCCCCACGGTATGCCGTGAGGGAGGGGTTGTGACGTATGAGGACGAAAAAGAGTTAAGGGACTTTTTTTACCAGAACCTTAATAGGTATTTGCCAGAGGAAAAGATATATGGATGAGAGATGTATGTAGTATGGCACATGCGATAAATTCACCGTTTTTTACAGGGCCTTGTTGTATGCAGGGTTGCATGAAAGGTGGAATGCAATGTGACTGGGGCGAATATGTCTTGTGTATGGGATGACGGGCAGCAGGGGGCATTAGAATCCAAGCGCAGCGTTTTATGTGCGGATGCCGGACATCAGTTTTATGCTGCAGTGCATGGCTAAAATTTAAATGTTTGCTGTAGCAGGAATTTTGACTGTTTGTGAAGAATGTCATATTATTGTAAAAAGTCATATGTAACCCCCAAAAAGCGAATACAAAAATTCAGAAAGGAGAGTGGATCAGCTATGCCCGTTACGGTTAAAGAGGTCAATTACGGGGAGTTTGGCAAATGTGTTGAGATTTCCAATGGAACGGTTGATCTGTTGGTCACGGTCGATGTGGGGCCTAGGATCATAAGGTTTGGCTTTGTAGGCAGAGAGAATGAGCTGTGCGAGGCACCCCAGGCTTCACAGCCGGTGATGGAGCCCGTAGGAGGGGTATGGAAGATAAAGGGTGGGCACAGGCTGTGGCACAGCCCCGAGAACAATCCCCGTACCTATGTGCCCGACGACCAGCCTGTGGAGTGGCAAGAGGTTGAAAACGGCATAAAGGTCAAGCAGAAGGTGGAGCCATGGGTGCAGATCGAGAAGGAGATGGAGATCACTCTGGCATCCTGCTGCGACAGGGTACGGATAGTCCATCGCCTGACAAACAGGAATGCATGGCCTGTGGAGTTTGCCGCATGGGCCTTGACCGTCATGGCACCCGGTGGCAAGGAGGTTGTACCCCAACCTCAGAGGGATACCGGCCTTCTGGGCAATCGTGTGCTTGCGCTGTGGCCGTATTCCAAAATGAACGACCACAGGGTGTACTGGGGAGACAAGTATATCGTGCTGCAGCAGGACCCCAATACCAAACATCCCTTCAAGTTTGGTATAAACAATGAAGATGGATGGGCGGCCTATTTCAATCACGGCAATCTGTTTATCAAGCGGTTTGTGCATCAGATGGGCAGAAAGTATCCCGATTTCGGGGTTTCGTACGAGACCTACACCACCGATTTCATGCTTGAGATGGAGACGCTTTCGCCCATGACCCTTGTCGAGCCCGGAGATACGCTGTCCCATGTGGAGGAATGGGAGCTCATCGGCGATGTGGAGATGCCTTCTAACGACGAACGCGAAATCGATGAAGTGGTAAAGAAATACATAGTCTGCTGCTGCAGTTGCTGCGAATAAGCCATGGGATTGTCTGTTAAATGAGCGGGTTTGCTCTCTACAATAAGCCCGCTTTCTCTTTTTTGGTGTCTAAAAAATTTTGTTTGAATTTTTGACAGGTGTGTGCTATTCTATTCGAGTGAAGTTTACAAATTTTGAACTGGTATGGAGGTGGTAGAATGGACGCCGGCCCTAGTAATTTGCCTAAAAGTATAAATGAAATAGGGTATAGAGGGGGTGGTGCGTTCTACTGCCTCTGTTTTCCATTTAATAAAAATTTAAACATGTTTTGGCATTGAAAGCTCTTTACAATTGTCTGAGCCATACATTGCCTAATAAGGCTATATGGTTTTGAGAGTAATAGGAATAATAAGTTTATGAAGCCGGTTTTTAAATGGAAAACACGGGGCAGTAGATGGGGTAGAGGAAGTGCAGTGCTTTGATGCAAATGGCTCTCTCAGCTTTATTATGCTTTCAAAATCATATAGCGCAAAGGGGGTAATGGTATGGCTATCGATGACATCAAGCAGCTGCTGAAGGAAAAGAGATACGCTGAGCTGAAAGAAAAGATAAAGTATATGCAGATACAGGACATAGCCGAGATTGTCGATGAGCTTGATACCAAAAACGCTATTATTCTATTCAGGTTGCTGCCCAAAGAGATAGCGGCTGATGTCTTCTCGTATCTCTCTTCCGAACGGCAGAGCGAAATATCCATGATGATAGACGAAAACGAGCTTAACGAAATTGTAAGCGACCTGTTCTTTGACGATAAGATCGACTTCCTGGAAGAGATGCCGGCCAACGTTGTCAAGAGAATATTGAGAAATACCTCTGAGGCCGAGCGCAAGTTGATCAACCAGTTTTTGCAGTATCCGGAATATTCGGCTGGCAGCCTGATGACCATTGAGTTTGTTGACCTCAAAAAGGAGATGACGGTGGCTGAAGCCCTGGAAAAAATTCGCAGGGTTGGCCGGGACAGGGAGATAGTTTATACATGTTATGTGACCGACGCCTTGCGCAAGCTGGAAGGCATCGTCTCTTTAAAAGACCTGGTTTTGGCTTCGCCCGATACCAAGGTCGAGGATATAATGAAGAAGGATGTCATATATGTTGATACCTATGATGACCAGGAAGAGGTTGCTGATGTGTTCAAAAAATATGACCTTCTGGCTGTGCCGGTAGTGGACCAGGAGAAAAGGCTTGTGGGTATAATAACCATAGATGATATCGTCGACGTCATTGAAGAGGAAAATACCGAGGATATTCAGCGCATGGCTGCTATTCAGCCCACCGAAGAGGAGTACCTGGATGCCACTCCCTTTATGATTGCAAGGAAAAGGTTATTATGGTTGCTCATATTGATGATTTCTGCCACTATAAGTGGTTATATAATCCGCAAGTACGAAATGGCTCTTGAAGCGGTAGTGGCTTTGGCGGCTTTTATACCCATACTTATGGATACCGCCGGGAATGCCGGTTCGCAGGCCTCGGTTACGGTGATACGAAGCCTTGTATTGGGAGAATTGAAGTTTGGTGATATATTAAAGGTCATATTGAAGGAAGCTCAGGTAGGAGTGCTGGCTGGTGTGGCGCTGGCTTTGGTTAACTTCATCAGGGTGTATTTTGTTGAAGGCTATGGTTTTGGCATTGCAATTACCATATCCCTCAGTTTAATATTTACGGTTATAATTGCTAAAATTATTGGTGGGACGCTGCCGATGATTGCTAAAAGGATTGGACTTGACCCCGCTATTATGGCCAGCCCGCTGATTACCACCATTGCCGATGCCATTTCGCTGACCATATATTTTTCATTGGCGGTTTGGATACTGCATATTACGATGTAAAGTTGATACGCTCGTTAGTTAATATGTTATTCTATGCATATTGATAGGAATATGAACCAGCGTGTGTACCAGTTATAAAAAGCTTTTTACTCTGTCAAGAATTTGATGGGGTAAAAGGCTTTTTTATTTTTATTGTAATGGTTTCAATATATAAAAATTTAATTAGACTCTTGAATTTTGATATTGCTGTTGATATAATAATTGGTAACGATACCGGTAAGGTTACCGGTAATGTTAACGGAATTATGTTTGATGAAGGGAGAGAAAGGGGATGTATTTGATGAAAAAAGGAAGGGGTTTTGTTGCTTTTCTATTAGTATTGGTGATGGTGTGTGGAGTTCTATCTGCATGTACTTCAGAAGAGGCAGAGAATAATCAACAGCCCTCACAGTCCAACAATAATGAGAAGGTTGATGAGATTTACTTTTTGAATTTTAAGCCAGAAATAGCAGATGTCTATAACAAGATTGCGGCTGACTATGAGGCTGAAACGGGTATTAAGGTCAAAGTTGTGACGGCAGCGAGTGGTACATATGAGCAAACGCTGAAATCTGAGATAGCCAAATCAGAACCTCCTACCATATTCCAAATAAATGGGCCAATTGGTTATCAAACATGGAAAGAATATTGCCTTGATCTGAAGGATACAAAGCTATATAGCTTTTTGAGCGATCCAAACCTTGCAATAACATCCAATGGCGGTGTATACGGTATACCATACGTAGTTGAAGGATACGGAATAATATACAACAATGCTATTATGGAAAAATATTTTGCTTTATCGAATCGAGCTACTGACTTTAAGTCAATGGATGAGATAAATAATTTTGAAAAACTAAAGGCTCTAGTAGAAGATATGCAAGCTCATAAGGATGAGTTGGGAATTGAAGGGGTGTTTGCTTCTACATCTTTAGCACCTGGAGAAGCCTGGAGATGGGAGACTCATCTCGCCAATATACCTTTCTATTATGAATTTAAAGATAAGCAAAATTATGATAATCCAATTTTGGCAGGCTTGGCATCAAATGAGATTGCTTTTAAATATAGTGAAAACTACAAGAAAATTTTTGATTTGTATATAAATAATTCGTGTACTGAAAAGGCTATGTTAGGTACGAAGACTGTAAATGATTCCATGGCTGAGTTTGCTCTTGGGAAGGTAGCTATGGTTCAAAATGGTAACTGGGCATGGGCACAGATTAAAGGTGTGGAGGGCAATGTAGTTGATGAGAAAGACATCAAATTTCTGCCAATTTATATTGATGTTGAAGAAGAAGAATCCCAGGGATTGTGCATAGGTACGGAGAATTATCTTGCCATCAATAGCAAAGTTTCTGAGGCCAAGCAAAAAGCTTCCATTGAGTTTATTGAGTGGTTGTTTAGCAGTGAAAAGGGTAAGGATTATGTGGTCAACGAATTAGGATTTATAGCACCATTTAATACATTTGAGGAAGATGAAAAGCCCAAGGATCCGTTAGCAAGAGAAGTTTTAAATTGGATGGAAAAGGATGGAGTAAGTAGTGTTCCATGGGGGTTTGCTGTATTCCCAAGCCAGAATTTCAAAAATACTTTTGCCGATGCATTGCTAGAGTATGTTCAAGGAAATAAATCGTGGGATGAGGTTACAAAAACCGTAATCGAGTCTTGGAAGGTCGAAAAAGCTAAGGGAGAATGAAAAATAAAAATGGTGAGTCAAGCAATATATTTGACTCACCATTTTTAGCTAATTCTTAAGCGGGAGAGATGTATATGCATAATAGGCATATGTCAAGATATTTTTTTGTATTCGTCTTTCCAACTTTGCTCGCGTTCTTGTTATCGTTTGTTATACCTTTTATATTGGGAATCGTATTATCGTTTACTGATTTTACCTCCATCATTGACGCAAAATGGGTAGGCATTAGTAATTATATAGAGGCTTTTTCAAATAAGGACTTTATTAATGCCCTGCGGTTTACGGTAAAAATTGCAATTGTAACAGTTATTACAGTTAATTTCTTTGCAATGTGCCTTGCTTTGTTGTTGACTAGAAAAATAAGAGGGACCAATGTTTTTAGAGCAATCTTTTTTATGCCCAATTTGATCGGGGGTATTGTATTAGGTTATATATGGCAACTGATCATAAATGGAGTGTTGTATAAATTTGGCGTTACCTTGACATATAAACCTGAATATGGATTTTGGGGATTGGTTATATTGATGAATTGGCAAATGATTGGCTATATGATGGTAATTTATATAGCGGCAATCCAAAGTATACCTAATACTTTAATAGAAGCCGCCAAGATTGACGGTGCAAGCCCATTTCAGATTTTGACAAGGATCAAACTTCCGGTTATTATGCCGTCCATTACTATATGTCTGTTTTTGACTATGGCGAATTCTTTCAAGAATTTTGATTCTAACTTGGCTTTAACAGCGGGTGCACCTTCTAGAAAAACGGCTATGCTTGCCTTAGATATATACAATACATTTTACAACACTTTAAATGGTGAAGGTGTAGGCCAAGCAAAGGCAGTTGTATTTTTTATCATAGTAGCTGTAATAGCATTCTTGCAGCTAAAATTAACCCGCAGAAAGGAAGTTGATAATGTATGAAGGATAATAAAGGCAACGCCCTGTTATTCATATTGCTGTTTATATTATCTGTATTATATTTGATCCCGATTCTAATCGTCTTTATAAACTCGTTTAAAGGAAGGCTGTATATAAGCGATCAGCCATTTGCATTGCCAAATGCAGAAACCTTTTACGGATTAAAGAATTATACTATTGGGCTTGCCAAAACAGGCTTTTTTAAGGCAGCGTTTTGGTCATTCTTCATTACCGTGTTATCTGTTGGTGTCATTGTAATCTGTACCTCTATGACAGGTTGGTTTATAACAAGGGTAAGAAATAGGGTAAACAACTTTCTGTATTATGCTTTTGTATTTTCGATGATAGTGCCTTTTCAGATGGTGATGTACACTATGACAAAAATAGCAAATATGTTAAATCTTGATAATCCAGTGGGTATAGCTGTTATTTATTTAGGATTTGGAGCCGGTCAATCGGTGTTTTTGTTTAGTGGTTTTGTGAAATCAATTCCTGTTGAGCTTGAAGAGGCGGCAATGATCGACGGGTGTAACCCTGTGAAAACTTTCTTCTGGGTGGTTTTTCCGGTTCTTAAACCTATTGCGATTACTGTAGCGATTTTAAATGCAATGTGGATATGGAACGATTATTTGCTCCCTTATCTTGTCATAGGAGCAGAGTATAAAACTATACCCATAGCAATTCAGTACTTGAAAACTGGATATGGTGGAATTGATATGGGAGCGATGATGGCAATGTTGGTTTTGGCTATTATTCCTATTATCGTATTTTATTTAGCATGTCAGAGGTATATTATAGAGGGAGTTATTGCGGGTGCGGTAAAAGGGTGATTATACTATAATTGATAGATAATAACTTGCAATAAAGTGATAAATAAGGAGGAGAATGATATATAGAGATGCCGTTATTGACGATTAAAGATATAGCGAGAAAATGTGGTGTTAGCGTAACAACTGTTTCCAGAGCTATCAATAATCATCCAGATATTAATGAAAAGACAAAAGAACGTATTATGCAGGTGATAAAGGAGTATAATTATATACCTAATAACAGTGCAAGAAATTTAAAGCGCATTGAATCGAATACAATAGCCGTGCTTATAAAGGGAATTACCAATCAGTTTTTTAATAAAATGTTGAAAGTTTTCGAAGCTGAAATTGAAAAGAATAAGTATGACTTTTTGTTACATCCTGTGGAGGAAGATGAAAACGAAATTGACGTAGCAATTTCATTAGAAAAAGAGAAGAAACTGAAAGGAATTATCTTCTTGGGAGGGTATTTTTCCCATTCTGTTGATAAATTGAAATATTTAAATGTACCATTTGTGTTAAGCACTGGTGGCTTTTCTGAAGAAGTGGAATCGGATAAGTATTCCTACGTAATGGTTGATGATTTTAAGGAGAGCTATAAGATAGTTGATTATCTGTGTAAATTGGGGCATAGAAGGATAGCCATCATATCTGTTCCTGAAAGTTCACAAAATATTGGGAAAACGAGACTCTATGGGTACAAAAAGGCGCTACAAGATAATAATATTCCTTTTGATCCAGCGTTGGTTAGATATAAAGACGTTGAAGATAGGGACTTTTTTTCGATGAGGTATGGCTATGAGGTCGCCAAAGAGTTACTTCAATCGAATGTCAATTTTTCTGCAATATTTGCTATATCTGATACTATAGCCGTTGGCGCCTGTAAAGCGATATTTGATTCGGGGGGAAAAGTGCCAGAAGATTATTCTGTGGCTGGATATGATGGTATCGACATTGCCCACTATTATAATCCTTCTATAACCACAATACGTCAACCTGTAGAAGAAATCGCTCGAGAATCTATACGAATTCTTTTTGAGAAACTTAACAACAATAAAAAAATAGAAAAACACAAAATATTCGATGGTGAATTAATTGTCGGACAGTCAACAATACCTTATAACAAAAAGAGTTGATATATTCTGCAAGACTATGGAAACCATGGAGGAAAATTTTTTATATGCATATAAAAGTAATCATGTAGCGCCTCATTGTAGGTCAATAGCAATATACCATAAAATTTTTCGGGAGGGGAATGAAGCAAATGCTGGACAAGATTGAAACATATAGAGTAACAGGAAACATGGTAGCACTGGAAACTAAAAACGTTAATGTGTACATCGAAATATTTGACGAGGGAATAATAAACATTGACGTTGCATTTGGTTCTAAGGATCCATACAGCCAGGCAGTGGTCATAAAAAATAAAGATATTGCATTTGACGTAAGCGAAAAGGACGACTGTATGTGCATTTCCACTGGTTTATTGCGTTTAAAAGTGCATAAAGACAACTGCAATATGGAAATAGAAGGTAGGTATGGGCTAAAACTTGATGATATAGAATTGACCTTGGAAGAAAGCAAGCGGTCATGTGCTATAAAGATAAGGGAAGATGAGTGTTTTTATGGTTTAGGAGAAAAGACGGGGTTCTTGAACAAGAGGGGCGCAAAATACACAATGTGGAATACCGATTGCTATGAACCCCATACCGAGAGCACTGATCCACTATATGCCAGTTTTCCCTTTTTCATCGGGTTCAATCGATATGGATGTTACGGTATATATTTTGACAATACGTTTAGGACCTACTTTGATATGGGGAAAAGCGATAGCAGTAAAGTCGAATTTGGGGCTGAAAAGGGACCGTTGAGTTTCTTCTTTATTTATGGCCAAACCATGAAAGATATAATAAAGGGATATACCGATATTACAGGTCGAATAGACCTGCCACCTATATGGGCTTTGGGATATCACCAAAGCAAGTACAGCTATTATCCTCAGAGTGAGGTTGAACAGCTGGCTAAGACTTTTAGGGAGAAGGGCATTCCCTGCGATGCAATATATTTGGATATACATTACATGGATGGGTACAGAGTATTTACTTTTGACAAAGAAAGGTTCCCTGATGTAAAAGCAATGTTAAAACGGCTTAAAGAGATGGGATTTAAAATGGTAACTATTATAGACCCAGGTGTTAAGGTAGACGGAAATTATAGTGTGTTCAAAGAAGGCCTTGAAAACCGCTATTTTGTTACAGACAGTAATGGTTTGCCTTTTGTGGGTAGGGTTTGGCCAGGGCCTTCATGCTTTCCTGACTTTTCGAGGAGCGATGTGAGGAAATGGTGGGCAGAGAAACACAGAGAATTTATTGAAATGGGAATAGACGGAATATGGAATGACATGAATGAGCCAGCGGTTATGGATACACCTTCTAAAACTATGCCCGAGGATATGATACACTTAAACGATGGCCAGCCAATCACACACGCACAGTTTCACAATGTTTATGCGCTGAATATGGCTATGGCGACTAAGGATGCGATGTTGAGGTTTAGACCCAATCAACGGCCTTTTATATTGACAAGGGCGGCTTTTTCGGGTATACAGAGATACGCGGCTGTGTGGACAGGGGACAACAGGAGTCACTGGGATCACGTCAAGCTTTCCATTCCAATGCTTTTAAACATGGGGCTTTCGGGAGAGCCGTTCTGCGGAGCCGATATAGGAGGTTTTGAAGATGATTGTAGTGAAGAACTTTTTATAAGATGGATTCAGGTAGGCGTATTCTATCCGTTTTGTAGGAATCACAATGCGCTGGGAAAGAGGGAACAGGAGCCATGGGCGTTTGGCGAGCGAGCACAAAAAATCGCTACGCAATTTGTAAAGTTGCGCTATAAGCTGTTGCCGTATATCTACAATTTGTTTTATGAATCACACAAAAACGGCATGCCCGTACTGAGACCTCTTGTTTTGGAATATCCGGGTGATGAGAAAACTTATTTCATGTTTGACGAGTTTATGCTGGGAGATAGCATACTTGGAGCTCCTATATATGAACCCGGCAAAACGATAAGGGCAGTATATTTGCCAGAAGGTAACTGGATAGACTGGTGGACGGGAAAAGAATATGAAGGTGGCAAATACTATCTCGTTGAAGCGCCATTGGATAAAATGCCGCTTTTTGTTAAAGCGGGAGCAATAATACCCATGGCTGAACCGGTAAGCTGCACTGCCGATGGCATAAAAGTAAAATTCCATGTTTTCCCGGGAGTTGCGCAGGCGGAATATGTTTATTATGAAGATGATATGATTACGGAAAATTATAAGAATGGAAAGTACAATTTATATAGAATAAAGTATCGGAAGGATATGGATACAGTGAAAATAGAGATGGAGAGGTTGTATTATGAATACCCTGAAGGGCAAAAGGGATTCAGAGTAGTATTTGAAGGAGGAGAAGGTATCGAGAAAATCCTGGTAAACGGTCAGCAGGTAAACCCGCATGTAATAGATGAAACTGCTGTAGCAATATATGTGGAACCCTAGAAAAACAAACGCGCTTTTGTATGAAATTTTGCCACAATCTTGTTGTAAGATGGGGAAATGGACTTTCATTTGATTTTTAATGGATTTATTGAGGTTATCGGGGTTAAAATGTTGGGTGCTGGACCTGGACAATTACAGGTATAAATGTTATTATTATCATAATAAAAATTAAATATCAAACGGGGAGCTGAAGCAATTCGGCTGAGAGGGAGTTGTATGACTCCGACCCGATGAACCTGATCTGGGTAATGCCAGCGTAGGGAGCCAATTGTGGAAGGGGACTACGTGCCCTATTGTTTGGCATGTAGTCTTTTTTTCTCCCCGGAAAAAGGGAGGAGAGGATAAGATGAAAAACACAAACACCAGAATGCTGGTGGAAGCCGGGGTGATGATAGCCCTGGCGCAAGTGCTGAGCTATGTTAAACTATTTGAGATGCCCCAGGGTGGTTCCGTCACTGCAGGTTCGATGGTACCCATTTTCATCCTTGCCATAAGGTGGGGCACTTCCCAAGGAATATTAGCCGGCATGGTTTATGGGGTTTTGCAATTCATCTTGGGAGAAAAATACAGCTTCCATATAGTATCCATACTGTTTGATTATGTTGTAGCATTTGGCTGTCTAGGTTTAGCAGGGGTGTTCAGGCATAAAGGAAAAGTGGGCATAATGGCCGGCGTATTTGTGGGAGTGCTGGGGAGATTCATATGCCACGTCATATCTGGGGTAGTGGTGTTTGCCAGTTATGCTCCGGCAGGGCAAAGTCCATGGGTGTATTCTATAATCTATAACGGTTCTTTCCTGCTTGTAGAGCTTATAATTTCCATGGTGATTATGGGACTGCTATTATGGCACAGAATGCTATATAAAGTCATTAAGTCCATTTTCCGTATGAATGATGGTTCATCCAGTGGTTATACCAAGCATGAAACATAAAGATATATACGGAAAGATAAAAAGTCCAGGTTAAATACCTGGACTTTATTCATAGAAAGGTACCTTGTTCTTTTCTGCGAATCTCTTGAGAACATCGACGATCCACTGGAAATCGTCCTTTATAACGCCCTTTTCGATGATATATGGTGCATCTTCGCCCTGAACGTGAACTTCTATCCTTTCAACGGGCTTGGAGAAGAATAGTATTTTCTTTATCCCGGTGGTGCGTTGAAACTTGATTATCTTGCTGGCATGGAATCTTTTCCAGTGTTTGCCGCCTGCAAGTAATGAAAGCTCTCCCAGATCCGCATTAAACTCCTTGACATACTGGGCCCCCATATCCACTCCTCCCTATCCGTTTTTACTCCCGTTGAAGTAAAACTCTGAGGAATACGGTATAATAGATATGCAAATACGCTTTCTGGATATGATACAGCGGCAAACGGGATGCTATATTAATTATAGCATACTACTAAAACCGAGAAAAGGGGTAAGGATTGTCATAAGTTTAGAATTTAACGATACATTTTTGTGACAATGTGCTAAAATATGGTTATGCTGTACTTTGCAAAATCAATACGGGGAGGCATTTTCATGAACAGCACTATCAGGGATATAACTCTGGCAGATGAAGGCCAGAGACGAATCGACTGGGTCAGGCGCTACATGCCTTTGCTCAACCAACTGGAGAAGGAATTTGAGGCGACAAAACCTTTTAAGGGTAAGAAGATTGCGGTGTCGGTACATCTAGAGGCCAAAACGGCTTACCTGTGCCTCGTTTTGGCAGCCGGAGGCGCTGAAGTTGCTGTCACTGGCAGCAACCCGTTATCTACGCAGGATGCCGTGGCGGCGGCGCTGGTAAAAGCCGGGCTTACAGTACATGCATGGCACGGCGCCACCGAAGAGGAGTATAAAGAGCATCTGAGCAGGACTTTGGATATAAGGCCCGACATCATCATCGATGATGGGGGAGACCTGGTGGCTATGCTGCATTCTTCACGCCAGGAGCTGTGTGACAGGATAATAGGCGGCTGCGAGGAGACCACCACCGGCGTCCTCAGGCTGCGGGCCAGGGAAAGGGAAGGTAAGCTGAAATTCCCCATGATTGCTGTAAACGATGCCTACTGCAAACACCTCTTCGACAACCGGTATGGCACGGGACAGTCGGTATGGGATGGTATCATGCGCACCACAAACCTCATCATCGCAGGCAAGAACGTGGTGGTGGCAGGGTATGGCTGGTGCGGGAAAGGGGTGGCCATGAAGGCCAGGGGCCTTGGTGCAAACGTGATCATAACCGAGGTGGACCCGATAAAAGCCTTGGAGGCTGCCATGGACGGCTTCAGGGTGATGACCATGCTTGAGGCTGCCGAGATTGGCGATATATTCATAACCACCACCGGTTGCACCAAGGTCATAAGGCGAGAGCACTTTGAAAGGATGAAGGATGGCGTACTGCTGGCCAATGCGGGGCACTTTGACGTTGAGATATGTAAACCTGATCTGGAGGCCCTGGCGGTCGAAAAGCGCATGATGCGCCACAATGTGGAGGGCTACGTGATGAAGGATGGAAGGGTGCTGAATCTCCTGGCCCATGGTAGGCTGGTGAACCTGGCCTCGGGCGACGGGCACCCTGCCGAAATCATGGATATGAGCTTTGCGCTGCAGGCCCTTTCGGTGCAGTATCTGATTGAAAACGGGGACAAGCTCGAACCAAAAGTATACAGCGTTCCACGGTTTATCGATTACAGGGTGGCACGGATGAAGCTCCAGGCCATGGGCATCAACATCGATTCCCTGACCCCTGAGCAAGAACGCTATCTTATGTCTTATTGAATTTACATGGAAATGCTGTGCCGGGACAAGCGTTTTTGAAGGATAAAATGAGTTTGGCGTGTGAAGCCAGAGGTGAAAACTGAGGCGGTTCAAGATAAGCATATAAATGCACGGAAGGAGGCAATGGGCGCATTTGTGATATCCTGGACAGAGATAGGATGTGCTGCGCCGGTATGTTATGAAGGCTCTCATAAGAAACGTTTATATAATCACCATGGATGATCAAGATAATCAATATCCTGACGGCTGCATTGCCGTAGAAGGCGATACAATTGCATACGTAGGGGATGAAGAACGTCTGCCTGCGGGTTTTGTGCCCGATGAGATACTTGACGGCTGTGGTATGCTGGCCTTACCTGGGTTTGTCAATGCCCATACCCATTCGGCTATGTCGCTGTTCCGGGGCTATGCCAACGATATTCCGCTTATGGATTGGCTGGCGCAAAAGATATGGCCCCTCGAGGATAGGTTGCAGCCGCAGGACGCTTACTGGCTGTCCATATTGTCCATTGCAGAAATGGCCATGAGCGGGGTCACCGCTTTTGCCGATATGTACATGTTCATGGATCAAACCGCAAAAGCGGTGGAGCATTCAGGGATTCGAGCTGTTCTGGCAAGGGGTTTGCAGGGGCCGGATGCCAGGTCGGAGCAGCGCCTTGCGGAAAACCGCCGGCTGTGGGAGGAATGGCACGGTGGGGCAGAAGGGCGTATAAGGGTTATGGTGGGGCCACATGCCATCTATACCTGTGACGGTGACTACCTGAAGTGCTGCATGGATCTGGCAGAGCAACTGGGGGTGGGCCTCCACATCCATTTGGCCGAGACGCGCACCGAAGTCGAAGAGGCATTGAAGAAGTATGGCAAAACTCCTGTTGAATACCTGGAGAGTATAGGCTTTTTCAATCTGCCGGTTTTGGCCGCTCACTGCGTGCACCTTACGCAGCGCGATATGGATATACTTAAGGAACACGACGTACAGGTGGCGCATTGCCCTGTTAGCAATTTAAAGCTGGGCAGCGGCATCGCACAGGTATCCCTGCTTCTTGAAGAGGGGATAAACGTAGGGCTGGGGACCGACAGCGCAGCCAGCAATAACAGCCTGAGCGTTATGAGGGAGATGACCTTTGCCGCTTTGCTGGGCAAAGGCATAAACGAGGACCCAACCGTTATTCCGGCAAAACAGGTCCTTAAAATGGCCACTGTTTGCGGTGCAAAGGCTATAGGGTGGAGCCACGAGATAGGTTCACTGGAGCCGGGAAAGAAGGCAGATATAATACTGGTCAGGTGTGATGCCCCGCATTATCATCCTGCTGCTGACCCGGTCACCCATCTGGTGTACAGCGGGCGCGACGCTGACGTTGATACCGTTATTGTAAACGGAAAGGTATTGATGAGGAAGCGCCAGCTGACCACCATAGACTTAGAGAGGGTATACTATGAGGTTGGACAAATAAGAAACAGGGTTATGGGGGGAACTGAAGATGCGTGCTGAAAATGTTGCAATGAGTCGCATTGAGGAACAGGCAAGAAGGGTCGATAGGGCCTTGAAGGGCCTGGTTTTGTACAGGCAGCTGCGGCATGAGCCGGCTGTTCAGGCATTCGAGGATTTTGTTGCCGGCCTTGTAAGCGACGGCGTTTGTGCCGGACGGCTGTGGGATGACTATAACCATTTTGTACACTGTATGATAAACGCTCTGGTGGAAATCGGCATTCTTCAATACGGTGATGGCACTTCATTGCACGGCAGTGAGCCCCAGATAAGCGGCTTTTCATCCGGGGAGAAAGGGGCATTATCATGTAATGATGGCGTTTGGCTTCATGATGGAAGTACAAAGCAGTTACAGGTAAATGATATATGCAGCTGTGAGGAGATGCAGTATGGGGGTAATGCCCAGGATGTAGACTTCTGTGAGAAGGTACGGAGTGGTGGTAACCATAAGGGTGCTGCACAGGACCAGGAGGATGTTGCAGGGGATGTGCTGTGGAAGGCTTACTGGGGCTACAATATGCTGAGCTACGAGACGGCTTTTAGCCGCTTTGCAGAACACGCAGGCTTTGAAGGGATTCCAGGATGGCTGAAGGCTGCCATGAAATTTGAGTTGGGGCATTTGAGGGAAATAGCCATGGTGAACTGGAATGAGCTTTTAATCCTGGCCAGACACAAGACTGGCATCGACGGATGGCTAAATATATTTGCCTGTGGTGGCATAAACCAGCCGGTACCGTATCACCGGGTGGTAAACTGGGGGGTGCGGGAGCTAGCCCATCATTTCTACCGCAACGGGTCTGGCATGTTTGGCATATTCAAGGGCTTCAGGTGGGAGCATGTGGATGGCCATGGACGCCTTAAAGGAATTGCCAGCGTGGATCCTGTGACGCTAGACCAGCTGGTGGGCTATGAGGAGCAAAAGGCAAAATTGATTGAGAACACTGAGCAGCTGCTCAAAGGGTACAGGGCCAACAACGTGCTGCTTTATGGCGATAAGGGCACAGGCAAATCGTCACTGGTCAAAGCGCTGGTGCACCGGTATGCCGGGCAGGGCTTGAGAATTGTGGAGGTGCCCAAGGACTGCCTGAGGGATTATTATCAGATACTGGAACAGCTGGAAGGGCGCAGGCAGAAGTTCATACTGTTTGTGGACGACCTGTCTTTTGAAGAAGGCGAAGTGGAATACAAGCATATAAAAGCGCTGCTAGAAGGAGGGCTTAAGGCCAGACCTGCCAACGTGGTTGTGTACGCAACGTCCAACCGCAGGCACCTTGTAAGAGAGTTCCATCACGACAGAAGCGGTGCGTATTCAGGCCAGGAGGATGAAATCTCGCCCATCGACTCGATGCAGGAGAAGCTGTCGCTGTCAGATCGGTTTGGCATAACCCTGACCTTCATTGCACCCAACCAGAGGACCTACCTGGAGATGGTGGAACGCCTTGCGGCCAGACGCGGGATTTTGATGGACGCCGATGCTTTGAGGGAAGAGGCTTTGCGCTGGGAGAAAAGGTATAACGGCCGCTCAGGCCGCACGGCTCGCCAGTTTATAGATTATCTTGAGGCAAGGCTGGGCGACGCGTCTCAGAGCTAAGAGGTCGTGTCAAGGTATAGCGATGGAGTGCAACCATCGGCAAAAAACGGCGTTAGCTGATGGACATTGGCATAAATGGCGGCGTTGGGGTGTTTGTCAGAAAGCTTCGAACAATTAAAAAGCTCAGCTCCTGATTCAAATAGCTATAAAAAGATCGCCAACTGAATAGGGTAGTTGTTGTATGACCGGGAGGCATACACTGAGAAAGATTGAAAAAATAAAAGTAATATCGTAAATATTTTCAAAAGGCCTGTAGTTATAAAGAGCATGTGAGAATCTTAATAGTCGGTATGGGCGTCCCCGCTATTATATGGAAGACTTTGATGCTGTGATGTGGTATTTAATACTTTGTTAGATGGTTATTAAAGGTTTTATAAAAGTTGCGTAAAACTTTTGAAATATATCTAGGGTATAATATAAGCAAGCCAAATAAGAGGGGGGAGGCCCATGTACAGGTTGTTCAGGAGCGAGGTCGGAAGAGGGATTACCGGAATCATAGTCTCGATTATACTGGTGTTGGCGGCATTATTTCCCATATTCTTTATGGAGCTGTTAAGCCAGCTGGTATCTTTGACTTGAGTTTTGTGGCAAATGCTGTGTTGGGCATTTGATGGACGATATAGATTGTGGTGGATATAACATCTGCACAGGTACATGAAAGTCAGTGGTATATGAGGGCCATCTCCGTGGGAGGGGATGGCTTTGTGTTTTTAGATGATCTATATTAAACATGAAATGACCGAGCACTGCCCGGTCATTTCATGAATACATGGTTGCCTATCACCACGCTGCTTGCAGCCTTGCGCTCCTTCATCCATCTGGATGTGGCCGTCCTGGGGTTATAATAAAACAGGCATCCTCCGGTTGGGTCATACCCCATTACGGCATCCAGGGCGGCTCGATAGCATTCTACATCGGGGGTGAGATAAATCTGTCCGTCCTGAACACACGTGAAGGCGTAGGGCTGCATTATAACCTCTTTCAAGGTATTGGGGAAAAGGGGAGATTTCAACCGGTTCATTATTACGGCGGCTACTGCTACCTTACCTGTATATGGCTCCCCTCTTGCTTCGCCATTTATCACTCTGGCCAACAGGTGTACATCATCTGGCTTTCAATGGGTAATGCTGCATATCCTGTTGACGTAGTCTGTTATGACCCTGTGCTGGTTTAAGTCTGTCTCTGCCAGTGCCTGGGTGGGTATCATGAAGCAGGCTGTTGCAAGCACGAGGGCTAGAGCCTTTTTCATGATTGTTCCCTCCTCCATGTATTATTTTGTGCTGGCCAGAACTTAATATACCTTGAAATACTTGAAATAAAAGGCTATATCTTGTTATAGCGTTTTAGTATGCCCTGCAGCATTCTCGCATGTCTTGCTTCATCTTTTGCCGAAAGGTTGAAATAGTCCCGGGCCGAAGCGATACCCAGCTCTTGTGCCTTGTCTGCTGCCTCTTTCTTTCCTTGATTGGCAAATACTTCACCTTCTAACATTCTTTTGATGTTTTCGAATATGTCTTCCTGCAACATGCCGTTGAGCTCTGCAAATACTGCGGCATGCTCGGCTTCCTCCCAGGCAATGGTTTTGAGTACCTCTCCTATCTCAGGATAACCCTGCCTTTGGGCCAGCCTTGCCATGGCCAGGTACATGCCCACTTCGCTGGTTTCGCCGTTGAAGTTTTGTTTGACCACCCTTTCAAGCTCTGTACCTTATACAGCTTGGTGTCGAAGGAGGGTATGTTGTCCATGCCGCCATCTATGAACTCGTTGTGTTGCTTAAAGGCCTTCAGCAATACGTGCTTGCAATAGCCTATAAGGCACGCCTCTTTTTGACATGTACCGCAAAAGTCCTCGGTGAGGCAGCATTTTCCTACCTGTTCAATCAGCCGGTCATAGTTGATGTTCTTGTTCAATCATTATCCCCCTTTTATAGAGAGTTATGTTGTGTTATTATTTCTATATATTTACCTAACCCGCGTGGTAAAGCATGAAACAGCTTTTTCAATTTGTTAAAAAGGGGTTGCTTTAAATACGGGAATTCAGCTCATTGATCGATACGTCGGATTACGGCTATGTATGGACGGATGGATAAACCAATCCGTGCGAGCGTTGAAGGCCAAAGGGTTTTTGAGGCGACAAACACAGTAATATGCCGGTGTCTGATGATGATTTTTGTTGTGAAAAAACGGCAGTAAACTGTTGTTCGGAATGTTGAGAAGGAAACAGTGCATGAGATTTTACGTGACAACGGTCATGCATATGGGTATAAAATTAGTGTTAATGTTTTTAATTTATATAGATTTTAACAGAAATTTAACGGAAAGGGGAAATGCGTACATAATGCTTAGCGATATCGAGATTGCACAGCAGGCAAAGCTCAGGCCCATCGTCGATGTGGCATCACAGATCGGGCTTGATGAGAATGACCTGGAGCTGTACGGTAAGTACAAGGCTAAAGTGAGCCTGGCGGTATGGGACAGGATTAAAGACAGGGAAGATGGCAAGCTCATATATGTAACCGCCATTACCCCCACTCCTGCCGGCGAGGGCAAGACCACAACCGCGGTGGGGATTACCCAGGCCCTGGGCAGGCTGGGCAAGAGGGTGGCGCTGTGCTTGAGGGAGCCGTCCCTGGGTCCGGTGTTTGGCATAAAAGGCGGAGCAACCGGCGGGGGTTATTCCCAGGTGCTGCCCATGGAGGATATAAACCTCCACTTTACCGGTGATATACACGCCGTGGGTGCAGCACACAACTTGCTGGCCGCCCTGATTGACAACCACATTGTCAAGGGAAATGAGCTTAACATCGACCCCACGCGCGTTGTCTGGAAACGGGTGATGGATATAAACGACAGACAGCTGCGCAGCATAGTCACCGGTTTAGGAGGAAAGGCCAACGGTATCCCCATGGAATCCGGTTTTGATATCACGGCTGCCTCCGAGATTATGGCCATACTGTGCCTGGCATCGGATATGGAGGATTTAAAGAGGCGGCTGGGAGATATGCTGGTGGCATATACCTATGATGGACGTCCGGTGTATGCAAGGGATTTGAAAGCCGTGGGCGCCATGGCCATACTGCTCAAAGATGCCATAAAGCCCAATATAGTGCAGACTCTGGAAGGTCAGCCTGCTTTCATACACGGCGGCCCGTTTGCCAATATTGCTCATGGCAACAACTCCATCATGGCTACCCGCATGGCCTTGAAACTGGCTGACTACGCCGTTACCGAAGGCGGTTTTGCAGCTGATCTGGGTGCCGAGAAGTTCTTTGATATAGTCTACAGAACCGCTCATATAAGGCCCGATGTGGTGGTGCTGGTGGCCACCATTCGTGCGCTCAAGTTCCACGGCGGCCTGCCTTTGTCCGGTTTAAATGAAGAGGATTTGGCCGCACTTGAGAGAGGACTGGCAAACTTGGATCAGCACATAGACAATTTGAAGAATGTTTTTGGCTTGCCGGTTGTGGTGGCTTTGAACAGATTTCCTACCGATACTGCCGCCGAGATACAGCTTCTGAAAGAGCATTGTGCAAGGATAGGGGTGAAGATGGCGGTCTCCGAAGTGGTAACCCGCGGTGGAGAGGGCGGGATTGAACTTGCCGAGGCGTTGCTGGAGGCAATGCACGAGGAGAACAACTTCAGGCCGCTTTATGACCTTGAGACCTCCATTGAGGACAAGATCGAGGCCATCGCCTGCCGGGTTTACAGGGCGGATGGCGTTGTGTACAGCAAGGAAGCCAAACGTGCCATAGACACCTTGAAACAGCTGGGGTACGGCAATCTTCCAGTGTGCATAGCCAAGACGCAGATGTCATTTTCGGACGACCCGTCCCTGAAAGGTGCTCCCAGGGGCTGGAAGCTCAACGTTCGCGAGGTCAAGGTATCGGCCGGTGCGGGATTTGTCGTGGTGCTGACGGGATCCATGATGACTATGCCGGGGTTGCCCAAAAAACCGGCTGCCGAGAATATGGACATAATGCCAGATGGCACCATAGTGGGGCTGTTTTAAGGCATACGGCGGGTACATGATTTGTGCGGCATGTGCTGTACACGGGTATTTCGGGCAGTATAGTGCCTGAAAATTTTGTACAGCTCATGCCGCACGCTTTTTTGTTTGTTTTGTGCTGTTAAAAAGAAGTTTTCTGTTCAGCTGAGCAATGATATATCAATGATCAACATTCATTGGGAAACGGACAATTGACAATTGGCTGTTTAAACGGTAGTATTGAGCAGCATATCGCCGATGCGGTATACATCTCCGGCGCCCATGGTGATCACTATATCCCCTGGGCTGATGTTCTCTTTGAGATAGTTTGCTATCTCCTCAAACGTCTGCATGTACATACAGGGCTGGCCGGTTTGTAAGATGGCCTGCACCAGGTCACGAGAGTGAACCTCGCCAGTGTCCTTTTCCCGCGCTGCGTAGATATCGGTTATTATGAGCCGGTCGGCCTGTTTGAAAGCATGCACAAATTCGTTAAACAGCTTTTTGGTGCGGGTGTATGTATGGGGCTGAAACACGCACCATATCCTGTTGTGGGGATAGTTTTTCACTGTCTCCAGGGTGGCCTTTATTTCGGTGGGGTGATGTGCGTAATCATCTAGAATGGTGACGTCCCCCATTTTGCCCTTGAATTCCAAACGGCGGTGAGTGCCCCTGTAGGTCGTCAGGGCCTCCTTTATTACCTCGAAGGGTATGCCCAGGGCATATGCGGCGGCAGTTGCCGCCAGGGCATTGTACACGTTGTGCTTGCCGGGTATAGACAGGCTCATATTACCCACGTATTCTCCTTTGTAGTAGGCTTTGAAAGAAGCCGTTCCCTGGCTGTTGTAATGTATATCGCAGGCTTTCCAGTCTGATGGTCCGTTGATACCATAGCTTATGGTGTTGCATTTGACCTCGGAAAGCAGCTTTGCTACCAGCGGGTCATCGGCGCAGCCCACTGCGTATCCGTCTTGTGGCACCAGGTGTGCGAACTTGCTGAATGCCTGGTATATGTGGTCTATGTCTTTGAAATAGTCCAGGTGGTCTGCGTCTATATTTAGAATAATGGCTATGTACGGCCTAAAGTGAAGGAAGCTTTCGACGTATTCGCAGGCCTCAGTTATAAAGTACGGGCTGCTGCCCGTGCGTACGTTGCCGCCTATGACGTCCAACTCGCCGCCCACCAGTATGGTGGGGTCCAGGTTTGCATGGAGCAAAATGGTCGAAAGCATGGAGGTGGCGGTGGTTTTGCCGTGGCTGCCCGATACACCTATGGAATAGGGATAGGCCTCCATGATCTGGCCCAGCAGCGTGGCCCTGTCGATCACAGGGATGTTTCTTTTATGGGCTTCCTGTATTTCGGGATTGTCTGCTTTGACGGCGGCGGTATGTACCACCAGCCGGGCGCCTTGCACGTTTGAGGGGTGGTGCCCTATAAACACCCTGGCGCCTTTTCCCCTGAGCCTCTGCGTGATGTGTGATTCCTTCAAATCCGAGCCGGTGACGATGTATCCCCGCTGAAGCAGTATCTCGGCCAGGCCGCTCATGCTGATGCCGCCTATACCTACAAAATGGACCTGGCATCCTTTAAAATCGTCTATGTGAACCGTTTGCATTGTTACACACTCCTTGAATATAAAGGCTATTTCCTATTATAACCGTTGGGATTGCCGTTAATCAATGGGCGAATTTTTAAAATAGAGATTGACTTTATAGGGTTCTTATTATATAATTATATACTGCAATTGGGATGTATGATTGATAATTTTCAACATGGAGGGGTGCCCGAGTGGTCAAAGGGGGCAGACTGTAAATCTGTTGGCGCAGCCTTCGGTGGTTCGAATCCATCCCCCTCCACCAGGGAAAAGGGTGGTTGATATAAAAATATCAGCCACCCTTTTTGGTATTCTTCGACTAAACGGGTTCATTCTTTGGCTTGCGTGGAGCATTTTGGTCCTATGCCTGTATTGATTTTTTACTGGTGGTATGCTATACTTAAATCTATTGTTGGACAAATTTATATTTAACCAGTATCTTTACTGCTTAAGGAGGCGAACAAATGAGAAGAAGGTTGTTTACGTCGGAATCTGTCACTGAGGGGCATCCCGATAAGATATGCGATCAGATCTCTGATGCTGTGCTGGATGCCATTTTGGCCAAGGACCCCTATGCCAGAGTGGCGTGTGAAACCGCTGTGACCACCGGCCTTGTATTAGTCATGGGAGAGATCACCACCGACTGTTATGTGGACATTCCCAGCATTGTACGTGAGACAGTTCGTGAGATAGGATATACAAGAGCGAAATACGGCTTTGATGCTGATACCTGCGCTGTTATAACCTCTATAGATGAGCAGTCGCCAGACATCGCAATGGGGGTAAACAAAGCCCTTGAGGCCAAGATGCAGGAGATGGAGGACGATATAGAGGCCATCGGGGCGGGCGATCAGGGCATGATGTTTGGATTTGCCTGCAACGAGACCCCTGAGCTCATGCCTTTGCCCATTTCGCTGGCCCATAAGATCACCAGGAGATTGGCCCAGGTGCGCAAGGATGGCACGCTGGAGTACTTAAGGCCCGATGGGAAATCCCAGGTTACCGTGGAGTATGAGGGGGACAAGCCGGTGCGTGTACATACCGTCGTCGTTTCGACGCAGCACAGCCCGGATGTCGACCACTCCACCATCGAAAGGGACGTAATCGATAAGGTCATAAAGGCCGTTATTCCTCCCGAGTTTCTGGATGACAAAACCCGTTATCTGGTCAACCCGACCGGCCGCTTCGTGGTAGGAGGCCCTCAGGGCGATTCGGGACTTACCGGCCGAAAGATCATAGTGGACACTTATGGCGGGTACGCGCGGCACGGTGGCGGTGCCTTCTCGGGCAAGGACCCCACTAAAGTCGATCGCTCGGCCAGCTATGCAGCTCGGTATGTGGCTAAAAACATTGTTGCAGCCGGGCTGGCTGATAAGTGCGAGGTGGCGGTTGCCTATGCTATAGGCGTGTCCAGGCCGGTATCCATCAGTGTCGATACATTTGGTACGGCAAAGGTGCCAGAGGAGCTCATACTGGAGCTCATACACAAGAATTTTGACCTAAGGCCCGGTGCCATCATAAGGGACCTCAATTTGAGAAGGCCCATATACAAGCAGACGGCTGCCTACGGCCATTTTGGACGCCTTGACCTGGACCTGCCGTGGGAGAAGACAGATAAGGCCCAGCTGTTGAGGGAGCAAGCCTTCGGCAAATAATAGCGGGACTGCGCTTATAGAATACAGAGTATATGCACATTGGAACATATGGATACCAGGCACGCATGCCCCAGTCTCAAACGGGATTGGGGCTTTTTTATTTATGCGGGTATGCCTCACCTCTTGAGGCGCAGCAGCATACTATGGAATGTGTGGATGGATTATCCTGCGCCGTAGAGGGGGAGTATGCATGTACATCGATACATACCTTGCCATTGTCCTGTGGGTATTTGCCATATTCGGGTTTATATGCTTTGTGGTACTGGTGCTTCGCGATATATCATCGGCTTTAGGCAATAAAAAAGGAAGTTTCAATGTGGTCATAACGGCACAGAATCAGGAGGATGCCATAGAGGGCATTGTAAAGGGGTTTATCCTTAAAACGGCGGTGGACGGCGCCGAGGACTCGTTGGTCAACATCGTGCTGGTGGATGTGGGCTCATGCGATGATACGCCAAAGGTCATGGAACGCCTTGCCAGACAGTATCCCTATATAAAATTCTTAAAGCCAGGGGAGCTGTGCGGTTATTTGACCGAATTGATACACGGTTCCAAATGATGTTTTAGAAAAAATATACGATCATATTTTTGATATGACAGGAAAACGAGCGGCTGCTATTCAGGCCGGGGAGATTATTCCCCGGCTTTTTTCGTACCTTCCAAACCCGGGCTATCATGTAGTATGAGCTGTACAGCTTAAAGAAATTGGTGCAGGGCCGGCCCTCGATGAATGGGAGGGTGTATTGCCTTGGAATACCTGCTTAAAGGGCTGGTGGAAAGAGCCAAAAGGGGAGAGGTTACCGCTGCTCAGCTGATAATTGACAGGCTGCATCCCCTCATCTGTTCTGCCATACGGCGGTGTGGACCTGGGCTTGACAGGAAGGACCTGTATCAGGAAGCCTGCCTTATAATCCTTCAGTGCATACAGGATTTCGACCCTTCAAAGGGGGTACCGTTCCTGGTATACGTTAAAAAGAGGGTGTATTTTGGTCTGATGAATACCGGCAGGCAAAGAGTTTCAGCCATTTCGCTGGATAAGGAATTTGAAGGGCATGACGGTGATACATGTACCCTGGGAGACCTGCTGATGAGCCCTCAGCCCGGTGTGGAGGAGACGGTGATGCAGACCGGTGAAGTCAGGCGGCTGTACCGTGCCATAGGCAAGCTATCGCCTAAACAGAGACAGGTTATACTCCTGCACTTCTTCTACGGGCTGAAATACAAGGATATTGCCCGGGCAAGGAACAGCCACTACAAATCGGTACTCAGGCTGAAGGACAGGGCTCTGAAATCCCTAAAAGAGCATCTGGAGAAAATCGAGGACGATGTGTCTCTCAAAAGCCGGTTTTGAATTCTAGGAAGTAGATAAAGAAAAGGAGGTGAGGACGATGGCGCTGGAGATAAGGCCTATGGATGCAAGGCTTCAGATTCAGCTGGATATGGGGCAGGACCAGAATGGCAGGAGGATTACCAGGACTCGAAGCTTAAGCAGAATAAAACCTGATGTATCTGATGAGGACCTCTACAACATAGCTGCTGCACTGGCATCGCTGCAGTCTCATCCTGTGATAGCCATCCGCAAGACAGCGCAGTTTGATTATGTCAACGTTTAAGTAAACTTAAATTCCGGTATGGGGGGTGAGGAAAGTGGCGCAGACGCTGGAGATGGTTTTTAAGACGGGGCAGGGCAGAACCTACCGCATCACGCTGGATGACCCGCGGTTTGACCTTCAACCGGCCGAGGTTAAGGCTTTCATGGACCTGGTGATCAGCATAAATCCCTTCGATGTAGAGGGAGGACTGGTTGAAATAGCAGAGGCAAACATCATCAATACAGAGGTTCAGCCCCTGCAACTGGTTTGAGGAAAGATAGAGGAGTGCCTGCCACTCCTCTATCTTATTGAAATATTTGAAATATCGCTTTAAAGGGATTTTTCATTGAATTTACAGTTTCATGCTTTACGCTCTCGTATAGCTTGTATAGATTTTATGGCTTTATGAACTATTTTTACACTGTTATGCTGACCTGTTCATAAAATGTGGTAAGGAGGAATGGGTATGGAACAGCTGCTTAGCCTTGTCGGCAACGTCGGCTTTCCCATCGTGCTGTCAGTGTATCTGCTGGTGCGCATCGAAGGAAAGCTGGAGGGTTTGACGCAGTCCATTCAGGAGCTGGCACGGGTCATAGCAGCAATGGAGCGTTAAAAGATGGCTTTGCACCGTGAAGAAGGTTTTACGGTATCGTAAAGTTTTCACTTTTGAGCTGGTCACTTTTTGAAGGGGCGTTTGAGATATAAGGGGTATTGACTGCAGCGAAAGTGATATAGTATAATTTCTGACAATAAAAAATGGAAATATTGTATAAAAGGCTGTGAACGGGAAAAGTACATGTACTGCGAGCCTCCAGAGAGCCGGGATAAGGTGCGAGCCCGGTGGTAAGCGGTGTATGGAAGTTCTCCCGGGAGCTGCAGGCTGAAGGGGAAGCGCCCATAGGGCCAGGATGTATCGGTGTAGAGGCGGTATATCCGGTCAAGCATGAGCCATGGTTGCGAGTATGGCACGAGCTGCCATAAGCGGTTTTAAAGCGGGTGCGTTCCCTGCGTAGGCTGAGACGGTGGCCTTCGCCGTTATCCAGGAAGGGGGATATGGCGTCTTTGCCTTTTAAATCCGGTGGGCAATGACAAGTATCCTTAAACGAGAGGGTTATCGTATATCGATAGCCAAGTTAGGTGGTACCGCGGGAAATACTCCCCGTCCTAAACAGGACGGGGATTTTTTTATAGCCATATGATGAGCGTTTATCACAAAATTCTGAAGGGGGTGTTTTAAAGTGATTGTGGTCATGAAACCCGGCGCTACCCAGCAGGAGATCGAGAACGTCGAGAAGCGGTTGAGGGAGCTAGGGTTTAAAACCCATCCCATCTATGGCGAAGTAAAAACGGTGATTGGCGCCATAGGCGATAAGAGGCTGGTAAAGGAGCATAACCTTTCGCACCTGCCAGGGGTGGAGGCCATAGTCCCCATAATGAAGCCATACAAGCTGGTGGGGCGTGAGCTTAAAAAGCAGGATACGGTGGTGGAAGTAGGCGATGTGAAAATCGGCGGGAAAAAGCTGGTAGTGATGGCCGGGCCCTGCGCCGTTGAAAGCGAGGAGCAGATATACGAGGTAGCCCTTAGGGTAAAGGAGGCGGGTGCCACCGTGCTAAGGGGCGGGGCTTACAAGCCCAGAACCTCCCCATATTCCTTCCAGGGTATGGAGGAGGAAGGACTCAAGCTGCTGCATCAGGCTGCCAGGATGACTGGCCTCAAGGTGGTTACCGAGGTGATGGACACCAGGGATGTGGAGCTGGTCAGCCGCTATGCCGATATCCTACAGATCGGGGCGCGCAACATGCAGAATTTCCGGCTGCTCAAGGAGTGCGGCCTTTCAGGCAAGCCGGTGCTTTTAAAGCGCGGCTTGTCGGCTACCATCGAGGAATGGCTCATGGCTGCCGAGTACATCGCGGATGCCGGCAATCAGAACATCATACTGTGCGAGAGGGGTATTCGCACCTTTGAGACGGCGACGCGCAACACCATGGACATCAACGCCATTCCGGTGGTAAAGGAACTCTCGCACCTACCGGTTATAGCCGACCCCAGCCATGGCACAGGAAACTGGAAATGGGTGGATGCGGTGGCCAGGGCATTTGTGGCGGCCGGGGCAGATGGACTCATGATAGAGGTGCATCCCGACCCTGCCAATGCCGCAAGCGATGGAGCGCAGTCCCTTCAGCCCGAGAAGTTCGCCCGTTTGATGGAGGAGCTAAAGCCCATTGCGCGGGCAGTGGGACGGGAGCTGTAAAGGCTGTATAACTTCAAGGGAATAATTCTTGGTTGCCCGCGATGTAGGTGATTGCAACTCGCGTTTAAGGCAATGCGCCGGTGTGCACTCCTTTGCTATGTGGTTTTGACCGGTAGTTTTGACCGGTAATCTCATTGCATTGCAGCCGACCGGTTAGGCCTGCATTGCGATAAATTATGATTTTACTGTAAAAAGCCTATTTTGCAGCGAAATCAATTATGGATTTGATACGCCGAAAATATGGCGCACAGGCAAGAAAAGAGGTGAATTGCCTGAAAGGATATGGTAAAATATCTTTAAAGCTTGCAGGAGATTGAGCTGTGTGGTAATCTTCAGCGATTTACGGCTGTGATTTGCAATACGCTCCGGGTTATATATATAATTACGGGAAGCGGGTGGCTTAAAAAGTGGTGGAAATCACGGGCATCATAGAGGAAGTGGTGTTTCGCAACGAGGACAACGGCTTTACCGTGATAGAGGTGAGGGATGAGAGCAGCAGGGCTCTGGTGACGGCGGTGGGCAGCCTGCCCTATGCCAATGCGGGCGAAAAGGTGCACATCGTGGGCGAGTGGACCATGCACCCCGATTATGGCCAGCAGCTTAAGATCCATGCCATGAAAAGCGTTGTGCCCTCCACTTTGGACGGCATGGAAAAATACCTGGCATCGGGGCTCATAAAAGGGGTGGGGCCATCCACCGCCAGAAAGCTTATCGAACGCTTTGGGATGGATGTGTTAAACGTCATAGAGTTCAATCCCGAGCGCCTAACCGAGGTGGAAGGCATTGGCCCTGCGCGGGCCGAGATGATAGCCGCTTCCTATGCTGAACACAGGGAAATAAGGGAAGTCATGATGTTTCTTCAGTCCTACGGCATCACCACCACCTATGCCATAAAGATATACAAGATGTACCGCAATGACGCTATCGGCATCATAAAGGAAAATCCCTATCGCCTGGCCGACGAGGTGACGGGCATAGGATTTAAGACGGCTGACAGGATAGCGCAGAACATGGGTGTGGCCTTTGATTCGCCCTACCGAATCGCGGCAGGGGTAAAATACGTGCTTTCCCAGGCGGCAGCCGATGGGCACACCTACCTGCCCAGGGATATTCTGGTGGAGCAGGCTTCGCTTCTGCTGGGAGTGGACAAAAGCCTGGTGGAAAACGCCATCATATCCCTGGCGGTTCAGCAATCCATTTTTATCGAGAACATCGAGGGCCAGACGGCGGTGTACCTCGCACCTTTTTATTACGCCGAGGTGGGGGTGTGCAGGCGCCTTGTCGAGCTGTCGATGGTGGACGTAAACCCGGGCGCGTTTGACATAGAGGAGATGCTCAGGAAATTTCAGAAGGAGGAAGGCATACTCCTTGCGCTCAAGCAGCGTGAAGCTGTGATCGAAGCACTGTCAAACGGGGTGACGGTAATAACGGGCGGGCCGGGCACCGGTAAGACCACCATCATTAACTGCATCATAAAGCTGATGGAGCAGCAGGGAATGACGGTGGTACTGGCGGCTCCCACCGGCAGGGCGGCCAAGCGCATGACCGAGACTACCGGTAGGGAGGCCAGGACTATACACAGGCTGCTCGAGTACAGCTACAGCGATGAAGGGCCGTACTTTCAGAAGGATGAGGACGACCCTATACTGGCCGATGCGGTGATAATAGACGAGGTGTCGATGGTGGACGTTCTGCTGATGAACCACCTTTTGAAGGCCATCGTGCCCGGCACACGGCTGATACTGGTGGGAGATGTGGATCAGCTACCTTCGGTGGGACCGGGCAACGTGCTCAAGGATATAATCTCGAGCGGGGTTATCAAGGTGGTGCGCCTGACCGAGATTTTCAGGCAGGCACAGGAGAGCATGATAGTGCTCAATGCCCACAGGATCAACCAGGGGCACATGCCCCATCTCAACGTAAAGGGCGGTGATTTCTTCTTCACCAGGCGGGAGACTCCACAGCAAATACTGGATACCGTGCTGGACCTCATATGCCGGCGACTGCCCGCTTTTGCCGATTATAATCCCCTCAGAGACGTACAGGTGCTGGTGCCAATGCGCAAGGGTGCCATTGGGGTTAACAATTTGAACAACGAGCTGCAAAGGGTCCTCAATCCCCCGTCGGATGAAAAGCGGGAGAAGCTGTTCCGCAATACCCTGTTCAGGGAAGGCGATAAGGTGATGCAGATCAAGAACAATTACCGTACTCCCTGGAAGAGGAAGGTTCACGGCATGGTGGTAGAAGAGGGCGAAGGGGTCTTCAACGGCGACATCGGCTACATCGCAGCCATAGACCACGAGGAGCAAAGCATGACGGTGATATTCGATGACGACAAGGAAGTGGTATATGATTTTTCGCAGCTGGACGAGCTGGAGCTTGCCTACGCCATATCCATTCACAAGAGCCAGGGCAGCGAGTTTCCTGTGGTTATCATTCCGCTGGCGTGGGGACCGCCCATGCTTATGACGCGTAATCTGCTCTATACCGCGGTGACCAGGGCACGGGAGATGGTGGTCGTAGTTGGGCGAGAACGGGCTATTGAGGCTATGGTCAGGAACGACTATGTGGAAAAACGCTATTCGGGGCTTATGCACCACTTCAGAAAGCTGTTTGCGGTATCCAACTTCTGAGAAGGTGGTACCCATGGACCTGTTTGCCATCAAGGAAGCCATTCTCGATATACTGTATCCCCAGAACATAGCCTGTATCCTTTGCCGGCAAAGGGCCAGGGACATAGACGACAAAGGCCTGTGCCGGACATGCGCTGGCTTGCTTCCACTTATTACCCCGCCGGTGTGCCATAAGTGTGGCAGGCCCGTCGGGGAGGAGGGCATATGTATCGACTGTGCGTATGTGCGCTATCATTTTGAACAGGCCGTCTCGGTGCTGCACTATACCCCCGAGGTAAAGCAGCTCATACATCGGTTCAAGTATGGTGGCATATCGTATCTAAGCCGTACCCTGGGGTGGTGGATGGCTGAAGCTTTCAATCAGCGTTGCGGCTGGGCTGTGGACGTCATCGTACCGGTGCCGCTTCATCCCAGGAGGCAGCGCCAGAGGGGGTTTAACCAGTCGGCGCTGCTGGCCAGGGAGATGGGCAGATATATCGGTGTGGCGGTCAATGAGAGGGTGCTCATTCGTAAGAAATATACGCCCGCACAGGCAGGACTTAGTAAATTCCAGCGCATGCAAAATCTACAGGATGCCTTTGAAGTGCGGAAGCCTGAAGCAGTGCGGGGTAAGTCGGTTTTGCTGGTGGACGACGTGTTTACCACGGGCAGCACGGTTGACGAGTGCAGCAGGGTGTTGCTCCAAGCGGGGGCTCAAAAGGTGTACGTGCTTACCTTGGCCACCGGCCGGTAAGCTATATTCTCATTATAAATGCTTTGGTTTAGGGGGTGAAGTGATGTGGATATTCGCAATTGCAAGCGGTGCAACAGGCTATTTCAGTACAACGGAGTAAAATATTGCCCCAACTGCGTGATGGAGCTGGACGAGATGTACAAAAAGGTGAGGGACTATTTGTACGAGCATCCCGATGCCACAATAGTCGAGGTTTCAGAGGCCACGGGAGTGGAGGAGAAGATTATTCTCGAGTTTTTGCGCGAGGGAAGGCTGGAGCTTAAGGAACCGTCGCCGGTGCTGACCTGTGAGCGGTGCGGCAAGCCCATCACCACGGGAAGAATGTGCAAGGAGTGCCTTGCGGTGTTTGAAAGAGGCTTGAAGAAAGGGCTTAACGAATCTGCCAGGAAGGTCTCGGATTTAAAGCCCGACAGCAGCAAAATACACTTGGCCGATTATATCATCAAAAAGAGGGACAGGGAATAAACAGGCAGAAAGGATAGGCTAAATGGATCCATTGGACGAGAAATGTGATTGAAGAGGGGAATGCAGATTACCCCTAAATTTTTTGTCCGCGCATGCCGATATTATATATGAATCGCGTTAAAGAGGTGAAGGGGTTTGAAGATCGATTCAACGCGCATTTCCCGGATATTGAATTTGTATGCCAGCCAGGATCCGCAAATTCGCAGCGTTAAGAACAGAAGCAGCAAAGCCGATGAGGTGATACTGTCAAAGGAGGCTAAAGTTTTTCAAGAGGCATTAAAGGCTGCTAAATCGGAGCCCGATGTTTGCATGGACAAAGTGGAGGAGATAAGGGCGCGGATTCAAAGTGGCCAGTACAGGATAGACAGCTGGAGCATAGCTTCAAAGATAGTAGATAACTTGATGAAACAGGACAGATAGCCGAGAGAAGTGCGGTTGTGTTTAACCTATAAAGGCAAAATTGCGTGCGAGGGATTGATATTTTATGGATGGTCTACAAAAAATTGTTGACATCCTGGAAAAGGAGTGCGAGCTTTACGGCATACTGCTGGAACTATCCAAAAAGAAGACGCAGGTTATTGCGAATGCCGATATAGGTGAGCTTGAAAAGATTGTGGAGATGGAAGAACGCCTCATATTTGAGTTGAGGAGCCTTGAGGATAAGCGAGAGGATTTGGTGTCCGGTTTTGCAGAGCAACAGGGCATTGCTTCGGAAGATGTCACCGTATCCTATCTTGTATCGCAGTCAGAGGGTCAGATTAAAGAGAAACTCAAGCAGCTGCAGAACCGTTTGCACAGCATAATAGAGGAGCAGAAGCAGGTAAACCAGATAAACGAACGGCTCATCAAGAACAACCTGGAGTTTATCGATTTCTCGATAGGATTAATTGCCGGTCGGGGACAGGCGGGAAGCATATACAGCAAAACCGGTGGAGCGGATACCAGGCAGCAGGGACGCAGCCTGATAGATAAAAAGGTATAAAGCAGGGAGTGAGCTTTATGCGTTCTACTTTTTACGGCCTGGAAATTGCAAGAAAGGGCCTGCACGTCAGCCAGGCAAATCTTGAGGTTACGGCGCACAACATCGCCAATGCCAATACAAAGGGATATTCTCGCCAGCAGGTCATACAGAAGGCCATAGAGCCCGGCACGGGCCTGGGGCTGTTTACTACCTACGGCGGATATGCCGTGGGGGGCGGCGTTGACATACAGCAGGTGCGCCAGATTCGCGATGCGTACCTGGATATGCAGTACCGCAAGGAATCGACGGCTCTGGGCGAATGGGAAGTAAAGCGGGACATGCTGGCATACATCGAGGCCATATTCAACGAGCCTTCAGAGTCGGGGATAAACACGGTGCTCAACGAGTTTTTCAACGCCCTTCAGGCTTTGAGCTTAAATCCCGAGGACCCGACTACCCGCGCCACGGTACAACAGAAGGCCCTGGCGCTTACTGAGAACATAAGGAACGTCTACACCAAGCTGGAAGGGCTGCAAAGGGAAGCCAACCAGGCCATAATATCCCATGTTAACGATATAAATTCCTTTGCGAGGGAGATTGCAGCCCTTAACGAGCAGATATTCAAGTTTGAATCCACCGGTCGGCCGGCTAACGACCTGCGCGACCAGCGCAACCTGATAGTGGATAACTTGTCGAAGATAGTGCAGGTATCGGTATATGAGGACGCCAGCGGCCGGTTTAGGGTGGACATTGGGGGACAAACGCTGGTCAACCATACAAAGGTTTATGAGCTGGATACTATCCCGAGGAGTAGCAGCATAAACGGCATGCCCTATCCCAAGAACAACCACGTGGATGTGGATGAGCTGGTGGAAGTGGTGTGGAAGGATACCGGTGAAAGGGTCAACATCACCGGGGGCATGTTGAAGGGCTTCATCGATATGCGGGATGGCATAGGAGGTAGGGAACAGCCATTGCCTGGGGTTCCCGAGGAGCTTTCGGGTATTCCTCCGACTGCTGGGCAGTTTCAGCCTGCACCCAACCAAAACACCGAATACGGGATACCCTATTACATGCGCATGTGGAACCTATTTGCCCATACGCTTATGATTACTTTCAATGAAATCCACAGTCAGGGGTATACGTTAAAAGGTGAGACCGGGATATACTTTTTCTCGGATGGCAGTGCCAATTTTGACCCGGCCAACGTTCGACAGCCCATAGCCAAGTTTATCACCATATCAGATGAGATAAGGAATGACTGGAACAATATCGCAGCAATTTATTTTGATGATGAGGACATAGCCAACGGGATGGATCCCCAAAATGGGTTTAACCCGGCCGATGCAAAGGGCAACAACAAAAACATACTGAGGCTTCTTGATTTAAGGCACAAGACCTACGTACCCGAGTGTGACAATATGGACAACTTCACAAAAGCGCTTATATCCACGCTGGGGGTGGCCAGCCGTCAGTCCGCCCATATGGCCGACAACCAGGAGGTCTTGGTTAATGAGATGGACAAGCGGCGCCAGTCGGTGTCGGGCGTGTCGCTGGATGAGGAGATGGCCAACATGGTGCGCTTCCAGCACGCCTACAACGCATCGGCCAGGATTTTGACCGCCATTGACGAGATGCTGGAGACGCTCATAAACAGGATGGGTGTGGTGGGAAGATAGGCTGTATATTCAAATTAAAAGCTGGTTTATGGGAAAACCGTTAAAACGTCAAAATGTGCTTCAAGAGAAATCCAATAAAAATGGAGAAAAAGGTGGTTTGAGAGATGCGTGTAACCAACGGAATGCTGATTACCAACATGATGCGGGATTATGCCAGAAACATGCGAAATCTTGAGAAGCTGCAGGGCCAGCTTTCATCTGGCAAGAGGATCTTAAAGCCGTCGGATGACCCGGTGGCCGTATCAAAGTCGCTCAAGTTGAGGGCTGACCTCGCGTATAACCAGCAGTATGTCAGCAATGCCGACAACGCCATATCGTGGCTTGAGGCCACCGAGGCGGCATTAAAGGACCTGGGCGACGTGCTCCACAGGGCCAGGGAGCTGGCGGTTCAGGCCAGCAACGGAGCCCTTGCCCCTGAGGACAGGAGGGCCATAGCTGACGAGATCGAGCAGCTGCAGGGACATGTGGTACAGGTGGGCAACGCCACCTATGCGGGGCGGTACATATTTGCGGGATACAGGACAGATCAGCCGGCGTTTGTGGAGCAGAATGGCAGCCTGGTGTATCAGGGTGACAGCGGCAAAATAGCCTTTGAGATAGGCGTTGGCAGCCGCATAGAGGTAAATGTGCTGGGTGGCGATGGCGGTGCCGAGATAGACGAGATTTACGATGTGTTGGAACGGTTTAAAAACGATTTGAGGAGCGGTACCGGTGCCAACCTGGACAGCTACATCGGCGAGATAGACCAGCGCATGATGCAGATACTGTCCCAGCGCTCGGCTGTGGGCGCAAAGGTAAACCGCTTTGAGCTTATTCGGGCAAGGCTGAAAGAGGAGGAGATAAACTTCACCAATCTGCTCTCGCAGAACGAGGATGTCGACATCGCTGAGGTGATAGTGCGGCTTAAAGAGGCCGAGAACGTATATAGAGCTTCTCTTGCTGCAGGTGCACGCATCATCATGCCCACGCTTGTAGACTTTTTGAGGTAGGAGTGGAAAGATGCATCTGCGCATTACCACCACACCGGCTCTTATAGGGATTCGCACGCAGCCGGCTAAGGTAGAGATACATAGCCATCAACCCCTACTAAAAATGAAGCGGGAACCGCCCCGGTTTGATATAGATACCGAACCCGTAAGGGTGCACATTGACCAGTACGAATGCTTTGCCGAGCTGGGGTATAAAAATTTTTTGGACCTTGCACAGACTCAAGCGCAAAGGGGATACCAGAGGGTGATGGAATATATAGCCCAGACTGCTCAGGACGGTGACAGGCTTGCCGCCATAGAGCTGGGCGGAAACCCCATAGCCGATATTGCCGAGGAGAGGTCGTATGATGTGCCCGAGGCCGAGCCTATAACGTTGCCATTTCCTAAACCAAAATTCTATGTAACCGGTGGCGTGAGTATAGACTACCAGCCAGGCAAAATCCATTTTAACGCTATCGTATATCCTGTGAGGTACAGGATTACGCCCCACAAAGTGGAGATCTATATGAGGCAGTATCCGAGTATCGCCATAGAATACGTGGGGCATTATATCGACAGGAGGGTATAAAATTGATTATTGAGTCCAAACATTTTGGCTACATAGAGATACCCGAGGAGGAGATCATACGTTTTCCGTATGGGCTTTACGGCTTTGAGGACATAAAGGAATACGTGCTGCTGGGTAAGGTGGGGGATGATAACCCTTTCATGTGGCTTCATGCTGTGCACAACCCGGATGTGTGCTTTGTGGTCATAGACCCGTTTGTGTTTAAAAAGGACTATTCGCCCTCGATAGATGAGGAGGTTTTGCGCAAGCTGGAGGTTGAGGACCCATCCGACATACGCTTTTTATCCATCGTCGTCATCCCGCAGGATGTGTCCAAGATGACCGCTAACTTACAGGGACCCATAGTGATAAACGCAAAGAAGAACATCGCCATGCAGGTGATACTGGGCGATGATAAGTACACCACCAGGCACTACATACTTGAAGAGATGAAAAAAGGGGCATAGAGGGGTAAAAGCATTATATGCTGTGTAGCATAAGAGGATGGAGTGGCATAAGTGGTGGTTTATGGCATGTTTGATAAGTGTCTAATACGGGGTACTTGGCAGAAGCTCACGGACAATAATTACAAATCAAAGCATGAGGGGCTTTTTGGGTTATAGTTGAAGACATGGGGAGCTTTGCATGCAATTTGGAGTTAAGAGGTGGAGACATGCTGGTTTTAAGCCGAAAGCCGGGCGAGTCGATATTAATCGGCGACAACATAGAGGTGAAGATAATAGACGTACAGGGAGACCAGGTCAAAATAGGTATAAACGCTCCGAGAGATGTAACCATCTTAAGGAAGGAGCTCATGGACGAGGTAAGGCAGGTAAACCGCGAGGCGGTGGTGGACAGCTCAAGGCTTTCTCTTGAGGAGCTGGGGAAGGTGCTAAAGGAATAGAGCGAAGAAGGTCTTAAACAACGGTATTGGTGGGGCATAGTAAAAATTTACTATACAAGTAGTCAAAAAGTTCTGCAAAATATAAAAAATCTCTTTTCAATCTCTAAAGTTTAGATAAGAGGTTGTCGATAAGTATTAATGAAAACAAAAGTTAAAGCCAATCCTTTGCAGCGGCCGGGCAGAGGAGAGGCTTTAAAAATCCGCCGAAAGGGACTTCGGCGGAAATAAAAAATTCAGGGAGGAATGATAAGATGAGGATTAACCACAATATCTCCGCACTTAACACCTATCGTCAGTTGTCGATTAACAACAGCATGGCGGCTAAGTCGCTGGAAAAATTGTCCTCGGGCTTGAGGATCAACCGTGCTGGAGACGACGCTGCAGGCCTGGCTATTAGCGAGAAGATGAGAGGTCAGATTCGCGGTTTGGAAATGGCTTCACGAAACGCCCAGGATGGAATTTCCATGATCCAAACCGCTGAGGGTGCCTTGAACGAAGTGCACAGCATACTGCAGCGGATGCGTGAGCTGGCTATCCAGGCAGGTAATGATACCAATACTTCTTCTGACCGTGAGGAGATTCAAAAGGAAATCAACCAGCTGACTTCCGAAATCAACCGCATTGCCAATACTACTGAATTTAACACCCAGAAACTTCTCAACGCTACGGCAGGCAAGGTAACAGCGGCAGTTTCAGCGAGTACTTTCTCCAATGACACAACTTCGGCTGCGAACACAGGGATCACGTTGGATGGAACTTATACAGGAACAAGCGATATTACGTTAACCTTACAAGCTGTTGATGATGGTTCTGGTGGTGTTAAATATCAATATAGCACAGACGGCACTAATTTCACAGACATCACTTGGGTTGGAACAACAACACAAACAGCCACTATTTTGGGCTTAACTTTAACAAAGCCATCGTCTGATCCTGATGTTTCTAGTGGAGACGTAACCGATACTATCAACCTTACGGCGGCGAAACCAGCCTATTCTTCATTCAGCATGCAAATAGGTGCTAATGAAAACCAGACTATGACCCTGGATCTGTCTGACATGCGTGCGGCTGCGCTTGGCATTAGTAGTAGTTCAGGAGGTACAGGGTTTACTTCAACCTTGACTGTAACTGATGGAACAAATAATACAGCTGTAGAATATGCCCTCGACGTGAGTACTGCTGCTAATGCTGGCAATGCGGTTACTGTAATTCAAAGGGCTATAGACAGAGTATCTGCTGAACGCTCGAAGCTGGGTGCCTACCAGAACCGCCTGGAGCACACTATTAATAACCTTGGCACCGCTGCCGAAAACCTCACCGCTGCTGAGTCCCGCATCCGCGACGTGGACATGGCCCAGGAAATGATGGAGTTCACCAAGCTGAACATTCTCCAGCAGGCTGCCACAGCCATGCTTGCCCAGGCCAACCAGATGCCTCAGGCAGTGCTGCAGCTGCTCAGGTAATGCTGGTAATGGTTTATCAAATCCGGTCGAGGTTATACCTTGGCCGGATTTGTTTTTATTACAGCTTTGGATGAGAATTTGTGGGTGTTTTTATTGAAGAGGTGGTTAAAAAAAATGAATGGCATATTTAACGCTGAGTTTACTTTCCATAATGTCGGACAGGGATTATTTTATACAGGAGAAATAAGCAGTAACAAAAGCATATTCAGGTTTGTATATGATTGTGGGCAAGAGAATTCTAATAAAAATGTATGTTCGGCAGTAGATGCTTTTCATAGCAGGGTAATGGATGGAGATATAGGCAATGAAAAACCCTTAATAAACTTGCTTATTATCTCTCATTTTCATTATGACCATGTAAGTGGGTTAAGAAAGTTTTTTGAGAAGTTTACGGTAGATACGGTTGTAATGCCTTATTTGTATCCCTATGAAAGATACTTTATTTTATTTGAGGAATTTTTTGAAAAGGGAAATCATTTTGATGAGCAGGATACTTGGTACTTTGAGTTCCTTAAAAACCCGATCGCCTATCTGATGGATAATGGATTTGTTAAAAGAGTTGTAGTTTTGGTTTGTGATAAAAATAGAATGAAGGATAATTTTGAATATCGTGCGGGGGAAATTTTGATTTTCTCTCGATTTTTTGACGATAATACACCCGATGAGGAATATACAATTTTAGAATGGAATGATTTTAAAGGTTTGCTGGTTTTTGAAGATTTTGATGGATTAGATTTGCTGGATGAGAAGGATTCAAATATAATTAACCGATATGAAAATGTTTTTGTGAAATCTGCTTTTCGCAGCATCAGAGGTATTAGTTTTAGTGCAGAACAGAGGGCTTTTTGGAAAATGGCATTTTTTAATTATCAAGCAGGGATATTTCAAAACTGCGCAATTTTAACGATTCTATGAGAAATAAAATAAAGGAAGTTTATAATGACGAAGATATAACAGATGAAGATTTTCAAACTTTGATAAAAATTGTTGTTTTTTGCAAGAGAAAATTCCCCATTTTCGCAAAGATTTTTCCCCAGGTACCGGTGGGGAATTTTTTTGTGTGCGCCCGGCATGGGCGATAACTAGGCGGTGAAAGTCGGCTGTGGGTTTGGTAGTGGGAACCACTAGCTGAGCAGCAAGCAAAAACCTTGGAAATAAAATCTAAAAAACTCAATTAAGGCTTGAATAAGGAAAAGAAAGGGGCTATTATAAATTTAGATTATTAGAAATAGATTATTAGAAACGGGGAGCGAAAATTCATGAAAAGGTTTTGACATTTTAATAAGCTATAATTCTCGGTTTACCGAAAACCGGAAGATTATTGCGATTGAAAAAGTCTTTAATGTGAGGGAAGAGATTTCTTAAATATACACGAAAATGATCATGTACATTATATTTCATTTTCATGCGGTGCAGATTTTTGAAGGTTATGTCTTTCGTTCGGGAATATGGAATAGGGGGCATAAAGGGTTTGGATGGAGGATTAGAATATATGAAAAATTTAGCGGGAAATGCGATGTAGTATTAAATCGCCTTTTGCCCAGAATTGCTTTTGCATACTTGAATCATAGAGAATTTAAACGGAATGACGTTGTTTATAAATTTTCGTTCGGTACAAATGTGAGGATTAAAGGAAGTTAGAAAGGGGTAGTATAATGAAAGCCTTGTACGAATTATGCATGCCGAGGGACAGCGTATTTGACAAAAACCAGCGTGAAGATGTATGGGATATAACCGACCTTATTGAAAACCGCATTGACCCAAACCGCTTTTTTGAGGAAAACTATCTCACTGACGGGATGAAGGTTTTATTTGAGACTGCTTTTAAGCGTTTCCACAGACAGTCTCAGGTTGGACTTATCAAACTTACCCAGTCCATGGGCGGCGGTAAAACTCACAATATGATCGCCCTTGGGCTTTTGGCAAAGTATCCCGAATTTAGGCCAAAGGTTTTAGGGGATAGATTCAAAGACAGCCCACTGGGGAAAATCAAGGTTGTAGCTTTTACGGGAAGAGAAAGCGACGCACCTTTTGGAATTTGGGGTGCAATTGCCGAACAATTAGGCAAAAAGGAAGTTTTTAAGGATTACTATTCTCCTCTGCAGGCGCCAGGGCAAACGGCATGGATAAACCTTCTAAAAGGTGAACCACTTTTAATTCTACTGGATGAGCTACCTCCTTACCTTGAAAATGCCAAATCAAAGATGATAGGGGATACCAACCTTGCGGTAATAACTACTACTGCTCTTGCTAACCTATTTACTGCACTTAATAAAGACGAACTTGCCAATGTCTTGGTGGTGATATCCGATCTTAAAGCCGCATATGAAAGCGGAAGCGAGCTTTTGCAGTCTTCCTTTAAGGAACTGGAACATGAAATCAATCGTTCTGCTTTGGTCATCGAGCCTGTAAGCAGCACGGGAGATGAAGTCTATCACATACTGCGCCGGAAACTGTTTAAGTCACTGCCGGACGAAAGCCAGGTTAACGAGATTGCCAGCGCATACAAGCAGGCTGTAACTGAAGCCAGACAGATGGGATACACTAATTTGTCGCCTGAGCAAATCTTCGTCGGCATTAAGGATTCCTATCCCTTTCATCCGTGTATAAGGGACCTTTATGCGCGCTTTAAAGAAAACCCAGGATTCCAGCAGACGAGAGGCTTAATACGCCTTATGAGAATTATTGTTTCTCAACTGTACAGTGGAGAAAACCCGAAAGCAAAAGAGAAGTATTTAATAAACGCTTATGATTTCGACCTCAATGACCATGAAATGCTGACTGCCATAACCCAGATAAAGCCCTCACTTGCCAATGCCATTGCACATGATATAGCATCAAACGGCAAGGCTGTTGCTGAGGTTGTGGATGCTGAACTAAAAGAGACCTGCATGCAGGATTTAGCAAAGCTTATCCTGGTTTCTTCCCTTGCAGACATCCCAAATGCTCTGCTGGGGCTTTCGCTGCAGGAGACAATAGGCTACCTGTGTGAACCTGGAAAAGACATAACGAGGGTTAAAAAGGCTCTCGATGAGTTCATGATGAAGGCCTGGTATCTGTTTACAGACAGGGACGGCAAGATATTCTTTAAGAACACCAAAAACCTTATTGCAGAACTAAATTCGTTGGTAGACTCATATGACAACGAAAGTGCAAAGAAAGAATTGAAGACATTTTTAGAAGAAAAGTTCAGGCCAACGATAAAAGATTGCTATCAGGAAGTGCTGGTTTTCCCTGCTGTTGACGAGATCAGGCTTTCTGAAGACAAGGTGACCCTTGTGCTTTTTGAACCTTACATAGGAGGTTCAGGGCTTCATCCAGATTTGAAAAAATTCTATGAAAACGAGCGATATAAAAACAGGGTAATGTTCCTGTCAGGCACAAGAAGCACAATGGAAAAACTCTATCGAGCTGCTAAAGAACATAAGGCGATTAATGAAATTATCGCCAGGATGGAAGAGGAAAAAGTTCCCGAAAACAATCCCCAATACCAGAAGGCCATTGAAAAGCGGGATAGGATAAAGCTGGAGCTTCTGCAGGCAGCAAGGGAGACCTTTGTGCAGCTTTACTATCCTACGAAAAATGGACTTATGAGCGCAGACTTTTTTATGGAATTTACAAGTAACGAGTACAATGGAGAAAAGCAAATCAGGGAACTTCTATTGCAGAAGCAGAAATTTACCATGGATGTAGCAGACGACAGCTTCAGAAAGAAGTGCGAAGACCGTCTGTTTACGCAAAAGGAGATGCGCTGGAGCGACATTAAGGAAAGGGCCGCAACCAACCCAGCGTGGCAGTGGCATATCCCGCGGGCTCTTGATGATTTAAAAGAAAATATGCTCAAAAAAGGTATCTGGCGCGAACACGGAGGTTATATCGAAAAACCGCCGTTCCCAAGAGAAAAAACAAATGTATTGATTCAGGAGCTTCGCAGAGATGATACAACTGGTGAAGTGACATTAAAGCTCATCCCGCAGTATGGAGACAGGATTTACTATGAAATAGGTGCGCCTGCCACTACGGCTTCTTGCTTGGTAGAAAATCCAAATGAATTCAAAACAAGGGAATTGAAACTTTCATTCCTTTGCGTGGACAGCACGGGCGAGCATGAAACGGGAGACCCTGTGGAGTGGCAAAATAAAATTGATTTGAAATACAGGATTTATGACAGAGGCGACGATAAAATCGTGGAACTTGTTTCCGCTCCGCCTGCCACAATCAGGTATACGACCGATGGGTCAAATCCAAAGGAATACGGTGGAATTTACGACGGCGAAATAGTCGTACCCAAAAACTGCACCTTTGTCCTTGCTGTTGCCGAAGCTCAAGGGATTTATTCGGATCAACTTGCAATAAAGATAGATTGGAATAGAAGGGAAGGCATCACGGTTGATAAAAATAAGCCTCTTAAACTTCAGAAGAGATTTAAAACCGATGACACGCCCAAAACTTATCAGGAACTCGAGCTTTTAAGAAAGCATAATGCAGAGATATCTGACGTTATTGTAACACTTTATAAGATAGACGAAGCTGGTGGCGAAAAAGGATGGGTGGAATTTACTACGGATAAATCACTTAAGCTCAAAGTGGACAGTATAGAAGCCACTATTGATGTTATAAGAAGCAATTTAATGCCAGAGGGCAAGGTTAATATAAGTCTAGAATACGGTATAGCATTTTTTGCTACAGGACAGGACTTTTTGGACTGGGTGGCGGAAAAGAAAAAATCGCTTGAGGATTTCAAAGAAGGGGAGATTGTTCAGTAATGGCAGAAAAGAGAAAAATATACGGCTTTGGCTTTGAACCGCAGGAGTCGCAGCATCATTTCCTTGTCATAATTCCCCGGAGCAGTGACGGAAAGGTGATAATTTACGAAAGGTTTAATTGGCAGGAAGACAGAGAAATTCAAACAATAGATTATACTGCTGACAGGCCAAAGGTTGAACTTCCAAAGTACAAGTGGAAGCTCATAGAAGACGCTCTCAAGGATGAATTCAACAGCAGACTAAAAAAAGAAAAACTTCCTGCTGGAAAATGGAAAACAGGGCAGGTGCCTGTCCAGCGCCTTTTTGGCAAAGAAATGGTGCTTTTAGCCTGGGCTATTGAAGACTGCGACCCGTCGGTAATTCCAACGGCTATCAAAAACTGGCTTGGGCTTTCCCCCGAGGAGCGCTGGTGGCTTTTTACAATGACTAACGCAGCAACAGGTGGGTTAAAAGATAAACGGGGCTGGCGAAAGGCTGTAAGATACGCCTTGACCGAAAACCCTGTGGAAGAGACAACTAAACAGATGGACTTTTTTGACCTTTTGATATCCAGAAAAATTGACGATTAAGGAGTGTTCAAAATATGGCTTTTTCAGGCAAATCATTCATAGAAGTGCAGTTTCCAGTGTCAAAAGTATCAAAAGAAAGCTATAAAGAGAGAAAGGCAGGAAGTGGACAGACACTGACAGGGCTTGGCAAATGGTGGGGCAGAAAGCCCCTTGTTCTTGTAAGGGCTGCACTTTTGGGTCTTTTGATGCCTGCAAGCGACAATCCCAAAAAAGACATGGAGATTTTCTTAAAAATCCTCACCATGGACGAAGAGGGGCTGTGGCTCAGAAAAAACAAATCAATCCCTGCCGATGAGATATACAAACGCCTTACGCCGAGTGAAAGAAAAAGATATTTTGAAGAAAACGAAGACGGAAAAATATCCTACAAAAAAGGCATAACTCGAGAGGAAAAGGAGAGCCTCCAGCGGTTTGCCTTCAGCAGGATGACCTATGACGAGAAATTGGCTTACTGTGTAAGACCTGAAGAAGTGGAGAATCTTCCGCCGTCTGCATGGGAAAAGATAAATGAACACCTTGGAACAAGCGCTAAAAGCCTTCAAGAGCTTGTGCAGGAGCTTGGAAAAAAGAGGTTTGGAAAAGTTCCTGTGGTGGGTGACTGCTTCTGCGGCGGTGGAAGTGTGCCCTTTGAAGCGGCAAGAATGGGCTTTGATGTATATGCTTCTGACCTGAACCCTGTTGCCATGCTTCTTACATGGTCAGCATTGAACATACTTGGAAGTTCGGAAGAAGAGATTCAAAGCCTACGGGAGTTTCAGGAGAAAATTTTTAAACTCGCGGATGAACAGGTTACAAAGTGGGGGATAGAGCACAACGAAAAGGGAAACAGGGCAAATGCGTATCTTTACTGCAACGAGGCAGTCTGCCCTGAATGTGGCTTTCGTGTGCCTTTGGCTCCTTCCTGGATAATCGGAAAAGGAACAAAGACAGTGGCAATTTTAAAGGAAAATACAGATAAAAAATGCTTTGACATTGAAATAAAGTCGAATGCAACAAAAGCCGAGATGGAGCAGGCAGAAAAAATGGCGACTGTAAAAGACAGCAGCATGTTCTGTCCGCATTGCAAAAACACAACTCCTATTGCTGTTTTGAGAAAAGACAGAAGAAGAGAAGACGGAACCATAGAATATGGACTTCGAAAGTGGGAAGCTGATGAATTCCTTCCCCGCCCCGACGATGTTTTTCAGGAAAGGCTTTACTGCATAAGGTATGAGGATGAAAACGGCAACAGATACTACAAAGCACCTGATGAAAATGACTTGGAAAGAGAAAAGAAGGTGGTAGAGCTTTTAAAGGAAAGGTTCAAAGAGTGGCAGGAGAAAGGATACATTCCCAGCAGCAGGATAGAAGAGGGAGACGAAACATCGAGACTTTACAGAGAAAGAGGCTGGACTTACTGGCATCAGCTTTTTAACCCCCGCCAGCTTCTTATCCACGGGCTTTTGATGGAGCTGATTGATAAGCACGCCAAGACGCAGAAGGAGAAGGTAGTGGGGCTGCTGGGGGTGAATAATTTGATCGACAGAGGTTCAAGATTGTGTAGGTGGGATGGAACTAGTGAAAAAGCTCAGCAGACATATTATAATCAGGCCTTAAATACTCTGTTTAATTATGTTAGTAGAGGGTTAATTTATAGCAAAGAAAACTTTTTTACTGATATTTCAACAATAAAAAAACTTAAAGGTAAAATTATATGTAATACTACTGATGCGCGTAATATTAATAATATATCTGATATCTGGTTCACCGACCCACCCTATGCCGATGCAATAAACTACCATGAGCTATCAGAGTTCTTCCTGGCATGGGACAAAAAGATGCTCCTTGAAATATTCCCCGACTGGTACGCTGACAGTAAGAGAGCCTTAGCGGTAAAGGGAACGGGAGAAAGCTTTAACCAGAGCATGGTTGAGATTTACAGGAACCTGGCAGAACACATGCCAGATGACGGAATGCAGATTGTGATGTTTACTCATCAGGATGTGAGCGTATGGGCAGACCTTGCTTTGATTCTTTGGGCGGCAGGGCTCAAAGTTACAGCAGCATGGACTGTGGCTACAGAAACTGAAGCCAGCGGGCTTAAAAAAGGAAACTATGTAAAGGGCACTGTGCTTCTTGTGCTTCGAAAGCAAACTTCAGAAGAGACAGCTTACCTTGATGAGCTTTATCCAGAGATTGAGATGGAAGTAAAAAGGCAGATTGACAGCATGCACGAGCTTGACGATAAAGAAGACCCAAATTTTAGCGATACCGATTACCTTCTTGCGGCTTATGCGGCGTCTTTGAGGGTGCTGACTTCTTATAGAAAGATCGAGGACATTGATGTCAACTATGAGCTTTCCAAGACAAGAAGACCTGGCGAGGAGTCGCCTGTTGAAAAAATTATAAACGAGGCAGTAAAAATCGCCTATGACTATCTTACACCAAAAGGCTTTGACACTTATTTTTGGAAAATGCTAATTCCTGAAGAAAGGTTCTATATCAAAGGGCTTGACCTTGAAAAAAGCGGGATATATCAGCTTGGGGCTTATCAGGAGCTTGCAAAAGGATTTGGAGTGAGGGAGTATAGAGACCTTCTTGCATCAACCAAAGCAAACCATGCAAGGCTCAAAACTGCGATGGAATTCGGCATGCGTTTAATTGGCGGTACTGATAAATTCAGCAACAGTCTTTTGAGAAATGTGCTTGCTGCACTGCATCAGGCAGTCAAAGCAGAAGATACTGCTGCAGGTAGAAACTGGCTAAGAAATGAGCTTCCAAGCTACTGGAATCAGAGAAACTTGATTGTCGAGATCTTAAACTACATAGCCTCTCTTGAACATATTGAAAATATGTCGCACTGGAAAGAAGAAGCAAGATATGCAAGGCTTTTGGCTGAGCTTGTAAAAAACGACGGGGTGTAAGAAAATATGATCTACCGTTATTCTTCAAGATTAAAAAAACTTGATGTAAGTTTTTTGAACGAAAAATTAAAAGGTGCTGTAAGTTACGACAGAATCGCAGGTTATTTCAGCTCTTCCATCCTTGAGATAGCTGGAGAAGCCATAGAAGAAATCGAGGGATGTGTCAGGGTTGTATGCAATTCAGAGATGCAAAAAGAAGATGCTATAACGGCAAGCGCTGCGGTAAATGCCATGCGACGGGAATGGTGTAGCAAAAAGCCAGAAGAACTTTACATGAATGCTCCTCACAGGCTTAAAAAACTTTACAACCTTATTAAAAGTCAAAAGCTTCAAATAAAAGTAGTTCCAAACGATGTTTTTGGGCTTATTCACGGGAAAGCAGGAGTGATAACTTTTAAAGATGGAAAAAAGACATGCTTTATTGGCAGCGTAAATGAAACCTATACAGGATGGAAACTGAACTACGAAATCCTTTGGGAAGACGATTCTGAAGAGGGAGTAAAGTGGGTTCAGGAAGAATTTGATTATTTTTGGAACAGCCCTTATGCAGTTCCTCTTTCAGAGTTTATCATTGAAGATATTAAGCGAATCTCCGAAAGGAAAGTCATTTATTCGGTGGATGAATGGAGAGAAAACCCTGAGCCTGCTTCTGTTGTTATTGAATCACCTGTGTACCGTAAAGAACTTGGGCTGTGGGAGCACCAGAAATATTTTGTAAAGCTGGTTTTCGATGACCACAAAAAGTATGGCGCAAGGTATGTGCTGGCTGACATGGTGGGTTTGGGCAAGACAATTCAGCTTGCCATGTCAGCCCAGCTCATGGCGCTGTACGGGAATAAACCTATACTTATTATCGTCCCCAAGACATTGCTGTGGCAGTGGCAGGATGAGATGCTTAATCTTCTTGACATGCCTTCAGCTGTTTGGAACGGCAAGGAATGGGTGGATGAAAACGGCATTAAATATCCTGCAGTCGGCGATGATGCTATTAAAAAATGCCCAAGAAGAGTAGGAATTATCTCACAAGGATTAATAACTGCCAATTCCGAACAGGTTTGGCATTTGTTGAATATGGAGTACGAATGCGTTATAGTTGATGAAGCTCACAGAGCAAGGAGAAAGAATTTAGGTCCTGGAAAAGAGAACGAAAAAGCTGACCCAAACAACCTCATGAGGTTTTTGATGGAAATATCTAAACGGACAAAAAGCATGCTTCTTGCCACCGCTACACCTGTTCAGCTACATCCAATAGAAGCATGGGACCTTTTAAACATCCTTGCACAGGGCAGCGACGGGGTGCTTGGCAATTCTTTTAGCATGTGGAGAAGATATCCTTTCAAAGCGCTCAGGCTTGTCATGGGGCAGGAAACTATTGAGCGTTCAGTGACAGAATACTGGGAATGGATCAGAAATCCCTTTCCGCCTGCGTCTGAAGATGAAACTACCTTTGAACGTATCAGGAGAAAACTTAATATGGCTGATGATGAGTTTGTAATAAAACCAGAAGCAATTGATGAATTGAGCGGCCCTGACAGGAGAAGAATTGAGAGGATAATTGACAATGACTTTTTTGCAAATCATAACCCCTTTATCAGGCACATTGTCCGAAGAACGAGGGAATTTTTGGAGAATACTGTTAATCCTGAAACGGGAGAGTCTTATCTAAAGAAAGTGGATGTGGTCCTATTTGGAGAAAGCGATGAAGAAGCAATTGTTTTACCGCCTTATTTAAAAGAGGCTTATAGCTATGCCGAACAATTTTGCGAACTTTTAAAGAAAAGGGTAAAGGGCGGCGGCTTTTTAAAAACCCTGCTGTTAAAAAGGGTTGGGAGTACCATTATTGCTGGAAAAAATACAGCAGAAAAGATGCTTGCAAACTGGGGTCAGGTGATAGAGGAAGAGGATTACGAGGAAGACGAAGTAGTAGAAGAAGAGAAAGCATTTGTGAGTGAAATTAAAGACATTACAGATGAAGAGAGGGAGTGTCTCATAAGATTTATTGAAACCCTCAATGCCAATCAGGAAAAAGACCCAAAATATAAGCGGCTTTTGGAAATTCTTATTGACGATAACTGGATTGAACGAGGATGCATTATTTTTTCCCAGTATTACGATTCTGCCCGCTGGGTAGCCGAGAATTTATCAAATGACCTTCCCGATGAAAAGATTGGCATTTATGCAGGTGGGGATAAGTCGGGGATATTTATTGGTGGCATTTACGAGAGGAAAAGCAAGGAAGAAATCAAACAGATGGTAAGAAATCGGGAACTGCGGGTTCTGGTAGGTACTGATGCTGCCAGTGAAGGGTTAAATCTCCAGACATTAGGTTCGCTTATAAACCTCGACCTTCCCTGGAACCCCACAAGGCTTGAGCAGAGAAAAGGCAGAATTCAGCGTATCGGGCAGGTCTATGACGAGGTTTATATCTACAACATGAGGTATAAGGGTTCGGTTGAAGACAGAGTTCATTCACTGCTTTCTGAAAGGCTTGCGAATATCTACAGCATGTTTGGACAGATTCCAGATGTCTTGGAAGATGTATGGGTTCATGTGGCACTAAATGAGATTGAAGAAGCAAAACGGAAGATTGATGCTATTCCCAAACAGCATCCTTTTGAATTGAGATATCATGTTAATGTGGGTAAGGTTGATTGGGAAAGCTGTGCGAGAGTGCTGGATAACAAGGAAAAACAGAAGCATTTAATGAGGGGATGGAAGTGAGATAAATGCCTCAGATACATTCTCCAAATTGTTTATTTCTATTCATGCGGGTTTTCCTTCTAAAGATTTATTCTCTACCGTACGATAACATAATATAGAGGATGTTTTATGGAAGGAGAGTTCGCATGCGTATAGAGAGTATACCTACGGTATCTGCCGTGAAGCCGGCGGTTAAGGTTCAGCCCGAGCAGGCGGGCATAGGGCTTAAAAATCTGGATATCGATGAATCGAGTCGCTCTCTTAACAAAAACGGTGGTTCGGCTTGGGATGCCAGCGATATAATGCACGCCGTCAAGCAGGCCAATAAAGCTCTTGAGGGTACAAACCGGTGCTTTGAGTATTCCATCCATGAGCAGACAAATACCATAGTTATAAAGGTCATAGATACCGAGACAAATGAGGTGATACGTGAGATTCCTCCCGAGAAGATACTCAACCTGATTGCTAAGCTGTGGGAACTGGCCGGGATTATAGTGGATGAGAAGGTATAGAAAAAGGATGAGAATGCCAGCAAAAAAGTAAAATATATCTCTTTTTATAGCGGATAAGAGGCTATACACGAAAGGACATAAAAAATGAGTACGTGGGGATAAGTGCGTTATTGCTAATGGAAGGACGGCAAGTAGGTGGACAAATAGCTCCGTGAAAATTTGGAGGTGAAAGAGTGCCTGTAAATTCTACTTCTAATACATACAGCAGTACACGGACGCTGCGTATAGGAGGACTGGCCACCGGCCTTGATGTTGACTCCATTATACAGGATTTGATGCGGATTGAGCAGACGAAAGTGGACAGGCTGAAGCAGGAAAGGCAGCTGGTTGAGTGGCGAAAAGAGGCTTACAGGGAGATAACCAACCTGCTTAGGGCTTTCCAGGACGAGTTTTTCAATGTCTTGAAAACCGATACGTATATGCTTTCATCAAATAGATACAGGACATTTAGTGTGACTTCCAGCGCTGAATCTTACGTGATGGCTACTGCAAATGCCAGTGCCATGGAAGGAAAGTATGTTATTACTGCGATCGAAAGTTTGGCTACACCTACTATTGTTAAAGGGATAGATACTACAAATGATGGTAGTCCCATCATTCCAGATGGTAAATCGCTGGATAGTACCCTGGAAGAGTTAGGGTATGTACAAGCGGGGAGCACTGTTAAGTTTCAAATAAATGGTGTTGAATTTTCATTTAGTTCAACTGCTACAATGCGGCAGGTGATGAATCAGGTTAGCACAAACGATAAGGCTGGGGTGAATTTTTTCTACTCAAGTATAGAAAAGAGATTCATTATACAGACGAAAGCCACGGGTTCATCTACCAGAAATCTTACTTTAGATGATGTTGAAGGGACATTCTTGCAATATTTGGGCCTGACAGAGGAAAATATAATATCAGACAGTGGTGCTGACGCCAAGGTATATTTTCAGAAAGTGGGCAGTAATGAGAGCATACTCTGGTCAAGCCCCACCAACACATTCACCATCGATGGCGTTACCTATACGCTGAAAAATACCACACCAGAGGGCATGGCGCCTATTACCATCACCGTCGCACAGGATGTGGACAAGGCCTACAACGCCATAAAAAACTTTGTTGACAAGTACAACGAGCTCATCGATAAGATAAACGGCAAGCTCAATGAAGAGCGGTTCCGCGATTATCTGCCGCTGACAGACGCGCAAAAGAAGGAAATGAGCGAGAAGGAGATAGAGCTTTGGGAGCAGAAGGCAAAGAGTGGGCTTTTAAGGGGCGACTCCATACTCCAAAACATAGTGTATAGCATGCGCAGGGCTTTGAGCGATGCTGTGGCAGGTGTGGGCATAAGCCTTTCATCCATCGGCATCACCACCGGCTCCTATTCTGAAAGGGGAAAGCTCCATATCGATGAGGCCAAGCTGAAAGAGGCTTTGAGGAATAACCCCGAACAGGTGATGCAGCTTTTCATAAAGAAGTCGAGCATTGACTATTCGCCCAATCTGGATTCTACCTCGAGAACGCAAAGATACAACGAGTCGGGGCTCATGTACCGGATTTACGACGTGCTCATGGACAACATCCGCACCACGAGAGACCAATACGGCAGAAAGGGCGTCTTGCTCGAAAAGGCCGGTGTGGTTGGGGATATAACCGAGTTCCAAAACATGATGGATGCTGAGCTCAAACGGCTGGATAAGAGGATAGATGCGGTAGTTGAGGCCATGATAAGGCAGGAGAACAAGTACTGGGCACAGTTTACCGCCCTTGAGAAGGCTATCCAGAAGATGAACGCCCAGAGTATGTGGCTCATGCAGCAGATGGGTATGAATCGGTCTTAAGGTGTAAAACTGCTTAAGAATAAAATCCAATTGATGTCATTTTAACGCCAATTTGTGTTTTAAAATTTTTTGAAGGTGTAAGTTCCTACATTATTTAAGTTGCTGTACTTTAATAAATAAAGATAGTTTATGCTTCAAAGGAGGGGCTACGGTTGCTCCAAATACCGCCAGCTGGGGCCGGGGCAACGTAAGGAGGCGGTGAAAAATACCCCAGCCATCTAACCGGGAAGGTTTACCCGGTTTAGATGACCAGGGAAGAGGTTATGGCGATAAATAACCCGTATCAGCAGTACCAGCAGCAGAGTGTCATGACGGCAAGCCCGGGAGAGCTTCTGGTTATGCTCTACAACGGCTGCATACGGTTCATCAAGCAGGCGATGGAGTGCATAGAGAGCAAGGACCTGGAAGGGGCGCACAAGGCCATAATAAGGGCACAGGATATCATCCTTGAGTTTATGTCCACTCTGGATATGAAGTACGAGATATCGCACAATTTGCTGGCGCTTTATGACTACCTGCACAGGCGCCTTGTGGAGGCTAACACCAGGAAGGATGTGGCCGCACTGGAAGAGGTACTGGGGTTTGTGACTGAGCTTCGTGATACCTGGGCCGAGGCTGTGAAGATTACGCGAAAGCAGATATATAAGAAGGAGTAGGCGATAAGTTTGAATATGGCGGAAAATGAAAAGAGAGGAATTAATCAAAAGGTAAATGAGGAGTTAAAGAGATTGCTTGAGATTGCTGAGGCTAAAAAGCAGCATATGCAGCAGATTTTAGAGCTTACCCGTAAGCAGTCGGAGGTTTTATCGGCCCAGCAGGTGGACAAGCTGCTGGCATACATACAGGACAAGCAGGAGCATATCGATGCCATTAAGGCGCTGGATGAGGAGTTTAGCGATATCTTTGAAGAGATAAAGGAAAAGGTGCGCTCTGGCAGTTTCAAGGATGATAATCCTGAAGGGTATGACCTGTATGTCATGCTTCGTGCAAGCATCAGCGAAATAAAGGATATGGTGGAGGCTGTTTGCGCTCTTGAGACCCAGAACCAGAACAGGGTCCGTGAGGTCATACAGGATGTCAAGGCCAGGATAAGCAATATAAACAGGGGTAAGAGGGGTTACAGCGCATACAAGCAGCAAATGCCGCAGGCGGATGGCGTATTTATTGACCAGAGAAAGTAGCTTGTATTACCGCTGACTAATAGTGTAGTGCAATAGTTTCTATGTTTTTGAAGCAGAGGAGATAAGTTGTCCTGTACGGTGAGCAGGATTAAACATATGTTTAGGGAGGGTGAGGAGTGTAAGTTTTTGCCTTTTCTACCCAAGATTTTTCAATTAAAGGTATAATTGGTAAAATAATAGGGGAAAATTTGACAAAGATGAGGTTTTTACAGTTTTTGGTTGGCAAGGGCGTGGAAAGTGCGCCGCTTTTTGATTTTGTCCATAGTAAATTCCATGCATCCCATAAAGGCAAACGATAACCTCGGTTATAATGGTTCCCTATTTCAGGAATATACTGTTTGGGCATCCTCTGTGGTTGACCATGGGAAGGGCTGCCAGCAGGCAGCTTTTCAACATTCCGCTGTATTCCGTGGTTATAACCATTTTGTTAAGGGTGCTGCACAAGGCAGGGGTTATTGACTTAGTGAAGCAGGAGAAAAATAAAAATTCATAGTTGCTTTTTTCACTGAGAGGGTATATAATGTACATAAATGCTCAATATTTGGTCCTTGGATTCGACCCGAGTCCGTGACAACTGCGGTTATCCATAGGTTGCCTCCTGCGGTTTGAAGTGGCGCCGATGGATAGATGCAGGCTATGACATGGCAGGCTGTAGAGCCTGGCGGTGAAAAGGGCGTCTTTTTGTTTTGTGTGGTCCATAGGTTTCCCGGCGGAAATAATCCCTACGGAAATTCATATCGGTGCACAAACGAGCCTGGGTCACTGGTCCCTCTACCCCCTGCTTTGATCATAGTTAAGGGATGGCATCTTTGGTGGATGAGGGTAGAAGGCCGGGACTCAGATGGCGAGTACAAAAAATATTATCAAAGCGAGGGATTATTTCCATGTATAAGGACAAAGTTTTAGTGTGCAAAGATTGTGGTGCGGAGTTTGTTTTCACCGCAGGAGAGCAGGAGTTTTACGCTGAAAAGGGATTTCAGAATGAGCCTGTTCGCTGCAAGGCCTGCCGTGATGCCAGAAAGGCCAGCAGGAGGAACGGAGGGAATGGCAGAAGGGAGCTGTACGATGCAGTGTGTGCCGATTGCGGCGCGCCAACCAAGGTTCCATTTGTTCCGAGAAATGATAGACCGGTTTACTGCAGTGAATGCTATAAAAATCACAGATAAAAGTTGACTGGTCAACAAGAGCTCTGGTGATACCAATCCAGAGCTTTTTTGTTTGCCCTGCGTTTGTCGAAAATTGCGTTTCGGATACATGTAAATAAATGGATATCCAGCCTTTATCCACAGAAAAAAGTGCCAAAAACGCAGTTATACACAGGGTTATCCACATTATCCACAGGCATTTTATTCACATATCCACAGAAAATGCAAAAGCGCACGAAAACTACGTGGCATAATATGTCAAAATTTGAGGTATTTTTTGGTACATAAATATGCATTGATTTTTATTAAATATTCGTTTATAATTAACGAGACAAATATATATTGTAGTAGAAAGGGAATGGAGGAGATGTTTTAATGAAGCGTGTACTTATTTATATACTTGCCCTTACAGTAGTGCTTTCATTCATGGGTTGCAGTACAAAAATCGATACCATGAAGCGCATAAAGGAGACCAACAAGATTATATGGGGCACCAATGCTGCTTTTGCGCCGTTTGAGATGAGACAGGGAGACGAGGTCATCGGCATCGATGCTGAAATCGCAAAGAGGATCGCCGATAAGCTGGGTGTAGAGTTGGTGGTTGAGGACATGGAGTTTGAGGCCTTGATGTCGGCGTTGACATCGGGAAAGATTGACTTTATAGCCGCCGGTTTTACTGTGAAGCCTGATAGGGCGGAACAGGTGCTGTTTACCGATACCTACTTCAAAGCTGTCCAGGTCATAATTGTAATGAAGGACAACCAGGAGATCAAAGGGCCCGAAGATTTAAAGGGTAAGAGGATTGGCGTGCAAAATGCGACTACCGGCGATTTTGTTGCTTCCGAGATTGAGGGAGCCGAGGTCAAGCGCTACAATAACGGAATGGAAGCCGTGATGGACCTTAAGAACGGCAACATCGATGCTGTAATCATTGATGACCTGCCGGCTCGGATGCTGGCGGAGAAGAATCCGGAGGTAAAGATACTTGAGGAAAGCCCTTCGGAGGAAGAGGAGTATGCTCTGGCTGTGCGTAAGGGTGATACCGAGCTGCAGCAGGTCATCAACGAGGTGCTTGCCGAGATGAAGGAGAGCGGAGAGATAGAGGAGCTAGTGAAGAAGTATTCCCTTGGAGAATAATAAAAGTTGAGATTTGAAGCATGAGCTAGCATTGGGATGAGGCCTGTGCTAGCTTGTTTTTTGTAAAATTTAATCAAGAGGGAGAGAATATTGTGTTGGAGGGCGTATACAGGGTTTTATCTGATGCAATATACTTCAATCTGATCAGGGAAGACCGATACATGTTATTTGTAAACGGGCTTAAGGTGTCCATACAGCTTACCGTCTTTGCTGCAATAATAGGCGTTATAATAGGTCTTTTGATGGCTATAGCCAAGCTGACAAACAATAAAATATTGAACAGAATCGCCACTACCTATACCGATGTTATACGGGGCACCCCTTCAGTAGTTCAGCTAATTGTGATATACTATGCTATACTAGGGAGCAGCCAGCTTCCCAAATTGCTGGTGGCGTCGCTGGCCTTCGGCATAAACAGCGGGGCATACGTGACCGAGCTCATACGTGCCGGGATACAGGCAGTTGACAAGGGGCAGATGGAAGCCGCCAGGTCCCTGGGGCTGTCGTATTCTCAGGCCATGCGCTACGTCATAGTGCCCCAGGCTGTAAAGAATATCTTACCCGCTCTGGTTAGTGAATTCATCGTGCTGCTCAAAGAGACTGCAGTTGCCGGATATATTGCATTAGATGACCTGACACGGGCTGGGACCATCGTACGCGGGCGTACCTTTGACCCGTATACCCCCTTTATACTGGTGGCGCTCATATACCTTTACATTACTTCGGTGCTGACGGCCTTTATGGGCAGGCTGGAGAGGAGGCTCAGGCAAAGTGATTAAAGTGGTTGACCTGCACAAGTCCTTTGGCGACCTGGAGGTGCTGAAGGGCATAAACACCGAAATTCGAAAGGGAGAAGTGGTTTGCGTTATAGGGGCCAGCGGTTCGGGCAAGAGCACCTTTCTGCGCTGCCTGAACCTGCTGGAGGAGCCAACCAAAGGCGAGATATACATCGATGGAATTTCGCTCATGGAACACAAGAAGGATATCAACAAGCTGCGCCAGAAGGTGGGCATGGTGTTCCAGCAGTTCAACTTGTTTCCTCATATGACGGTGCTGGAGAACATCATGCTGGCGCCTGTGAAGGTAAAGAAGATGCCCGAGGAGGAGGCAAGGCGCAAGGCCATTGAGCTGCTCAGAAAGGTAGGCCTATCCGACAAGGACAACGTCTATCCCAGCCAGCTTTCGGGAGGTCAAAAGCAGAGGGTGGCCATTGCGCGGGCTTTGGCCATGGACCCCGAGGTTATGCTGTTTGATGAGCCCACATCGGCGTTGGACCCCGAGATGGTGGGCGAGGTGCTGGCTGTGATGAAGCAGTTGGCCATGGAAGGCATGACCATGGTGGTGGTAACCCATGAGATGGGCTTTGCGAGAGAAGTAGGGGACAGGATCCTCTTTATGGATGAGGGGGTCATTTTAGAGGAGGGCACGCCGGAAGAGCTGTTTGGCAATCCCAAGAAGGAGAGAACCCGTGCCTTCTTGAGCAAAGTTTTATAAAGGAGGAAGCGAATTGAAGTCTGCCAGAATAGTTTTTTGGTTAATAAGCATGCTGATCTTTGCCCCCATTGTGGTGTTGAATGCCAAAGCCATATGGCGCAGATGGAAGGATAAACAGGTAAAGAGCGCATATGTTCGACTGGCTTTGACTATAATTGCGTGCGTTATCATCGCTGTGTTCTTGTTATCGCTGTACCGGTTCACCCTGGGGTATCAGCTGCCGCTGGTGATGGAGCGCACCATTGACATATTCACCCAGCGCATAGAGGGCGACATAGATATGGCTACTTATAGGCAGATGATGCTGGATGCGGGCTTGGTGGATGTGGGATTCCGCCCCATACCTGAGGAGGATTTGAAGCAGGCAGGTTTTATAAAAGGCGAGAAGTATTCGGTGGCCATAAGCGAGCAGGCGTATGACAACGACGGCGATACGGCCGTTATGTATGCGCGCCATGAAGGGGGAGGACGAACAATTTACACAGCTGTAAGGTTTAAGTTTTACGACAATAAGTGGAAGGCGCTGGAGCACTGGGTTGTTTCTCAAGAGGAAGTTCAAAAGATATCCGGGATAAGGTTTATTGAAATAAGGTCCTGATGTTGTGACGTTATTCTTGGGCTTTATATTTGGCGTATTGAAGTATCAGCTCGTCCAGCTCCTGGCTGAGCTTTATTACCTCCTGGTCGTTTAAATTGAAATCTTTGGAGTGGAGCAGCTTCTTCAAGGCCTCCCGCTTCTCTTCAATTTGCCTGATTAGCCATTGTTCGTCCATTTTTTCACCTCCTTTCCCTATATTGTGACATATTCTCTGTTCCTGGTGAAAAAATTTACAAAACAGGATAAAATAATATAAATTGTGGCGTTATACAACAAAGTATGACATGCCTTTAAAAGATGTTTGGCGTGGTTGGACAAGGGGTAAAAATTTAGTAGAAGGGCAAAAGAGGAATTCTTCATCTTTCCTCGAATAAGATAATTAGAAAAAGTAATTGGGAAAGGAGCTGGCCTTTTATGGTAATTAAGTTAACCGGTAAGAATGTGGCCATCACCGACGCTTTAAGGGAGCAGGTCAATAAAAAGGTGGGGAAGCTGGAGAAGTATTTTCCGGCTGATACCGAGGCGCAGGTGACCATGTCGGTTCAAAACTATCGCCACATCGTTGAAGTCACCATACCGTTCAACGGTCTGGTCATCCGAGCTGAGGAAGCCACCGATGATATGTACGCATCCATTGACAAGGTGCTGGATAAGCTTGAAAGGCAGATCCACAAGCACAAGACCAAGCTGGAGAGAAAGCTGAAAAACGGGGCGTTCAAATACGATGCTTCTGCTTTTGGCCAGCAGATAGAGCCCGAGGAAGAACAGTCCAGAGTGGTGAAGACCAAGAGATTCCCGCTAAAGCCCATGACGGTGGATGAGGCTATTCTGCAGATGGAGCTTTTGGGGCATAGCTTCTTTGTATTTACCAATGCTGACACCGAACAGGTCAACGTGCTTTACAAGCGCAAGGATGGTAACTACGGTTTGATTGAGCCCGAATACATGTAGAAAAAAAGGGAGCGAAAAGCTCCCTTTTAATGTTATACAGTTTTAGCCTTAAAGCCGGCTTTTATTTATCGTTACTGTCTTCAAAAAAACGCCACAAATGGGGCGGTTTGCAAACTTTTCGGAGCGCATTCCGTGAAATCCTTGAATATTGTTTGAATAAGTGTTAAAATTAAATAGTTATAAACTCATGTAAATGATTGCGCTCCTTGAATGTAGCGCGTATCGAGGTGTTGATGGCATATGGTTTCGTTTTTGAAGAAATTGCTGGGGGATAGCAACGAGAGGGAGATAAAAAGGCTTGAGAAGATAGTTGACAGGATAGAGGCTCTTGAACCTGCTGTGCAGGCGCTATCCGACAGCCAGCTTAGGGAGAAGACGCAGGAGTTTAAAAGAAGGCTGGCCGATGGCCAGACCCTGGATGACCTGCTGCCCGAGGCCTTTGCGGTGGTGCGCGAGGCAGCCAGGCGGGTGCTGGGCATGAGGCATTTCAGGGTTCAGCTGCTGGGCGGCATAGTGCTCCATCAGGGCAGGATCGCCGAGATGAAGACCGGCGAGGGCAAAACCCTGGTGGCTACTCTACCGGCCTATTTAAACGCCCTGACCGGCAAGGGGGTGCACATCGTCACAGTCAATGATTATCTGGCCCGGCGCGACAGCGAGTGGATGGGCAAAATATATCGTTTCCTGGGGCTGTCGGTGGGGCTTATAGTGCACGGCTTATCGCCTGAGCAGCGCCGGAAGAGCTATGCGGCCGATATCACCTATGGCACAAACAACGAGTTCGGGTTTGACTACCTGCGGGATAACATGGTCATATACAAGGAGGACATGGTTCAGCGGGAGCTCAACTATGCTATAATCGACGAGGTGGACTCGATACTGATAGACGAGGCGCGCACTCCCCTTATCATTTCGGGGCCGGCCGAAAAATCCACCGACCTGTATTATCACGCCAATCGCTTTGTGCTGCAGCTTAAAAAGGATGTAGACTATGAGGTGGACGAAAAGGCCCACACGGTGCACCTGACGGAAGAGGGCGTTGCAAAGGCTGAAAAGTTTTTTGGGGTGGAAAACCTGGCAGATCCCGAGAACATTACGCTGTCCCATCACATAAAGCAGGCGCTTAAAGCCCATGCGCTCATGAAACGGGACAGGGACTATGTGGTCAAGGACGGCCAGGTCATAATAGTGGATGAGTTTACCGGCAGGCTCATGATGGGCAGGCGGTACAGCGATGGGTTGCACCAGGCCATAGAGGTTAAAGAAGGGGTGAAGGTGGAGCGGGAGAGCAAGACGCTGGCCACCATCACCTTCCAGAACTATTTCCGCATGTACAAGAAGCTGGCCGGCATGACGGGTACGGCCAAGACCGAGGAAGAGGAATTCAAGACCATCTATGGCCTGGACGTGGTGGTCATCCCCACCAATAAGCCCATGATTCGAAAGGACTACAACGACGTGATTTATCTGACGAAGGAAGCCAAGTTCAGGGCAGTGGTGGAGGAGATAGCCCAGCGCTATGCCGTGGGCCAGCCGGTGCTTGTGGGTACGGTATCCATTGAAACTTCCGAGCTGCTCAGCGAGATGCTCAAGCGGCGCGGTATCCCCCATCAGGTGCTGAATGCCAAGTATCATGAAAAGGAGGCCGAGATAATAGCCCAGGCCGGCAAGTACAAAGCCGTCACCATTGCCACAAACATGGCCGGCCGGGGTACCGACATACTGCTGGGCGGCAACCCTGAATTCATGGCCAAAAAGGAAATGCGCAAGATGGGGTATTCCGAGGAGCTGATAAACCGCGCAACCGGCTTTGAAGAGGTGGATGACCCTGAGGTGCTGGAGGCCCGGAAGGTTTACAGGGAGCTGTATGACAAATTTAAAGTTGAAACCGATAAAGAGAGGGAAAAGGTGGTTGCCTTAGGTGGCCTTCATGTGATAGGTACCGAGCGCCACGAGAGCCGGCGCATTGACAACCAGCTCAGGGGCCGCGCCGGGCGTCAGGGGGACCCGGGCTCCTCGCGGTTTTATATATCCCTAGAAGATGACCTGATGCGCCTGTTCGGCTCCGACAGGATAAAGTCCATAGTGCAGGCCCTCAAGATCGATGAAGACCAGCCCATAGAATATGGCCTTTTGTCCAAGCAGATCGAGCAGGCGCAGAAGAGGGTGGAGGCGCGAAACTTCGATATCCGTAAGCACGTTCTGCAGTATGACAACGTCATGAACGTTCAGCGCGAGGTCATTTACAGCCAGAGGCGCAGGGTCCTGGAGGGCGAAAACCTCAGGGATGCCATCATGGAGATGGTTGCAACTGTGGTGGAAAACGCCATATCTATGTATACCGGAGGGGTTGATCACCCAGAGGAATGGAACATCCGCGGCCTTATAGAGTATCTTGAGGAGCTGTTCCTGCCCAAGGGTTCGGTAGTCATCCAGGACAGCGAAATTCCCGGGTTGACCCGCGAATCGCTGAAGGCCAAAATTATGGAGGTGGCAGAGGCCACCTATCGCAAGCTGGAAGAGGAAAACGGCCCTGAAAACATGCGCGAGGCCGAGAGGGTAATACTGCTGCGCGTGGTGGATAAGAAATGGATGGACCACATAGACAACATGGAACAGCTCCGGCAGGGCATAGGGCTTCGCGCTTATGGCCATAGAGACCCCGTGGTTGAATACCAGATAGAAGGGTATGAGATGTTTGAGGAGATGATACGCGGCATCCAGGAGGAGACGATATCGCTGCTGTATCGCCTTAAGATCAAGGATAACATGCCCAAACGGGAGAAGGTGGCCGAACCGGTCACTGCCACCCACGGTGAGGTTGTAAGAAAGCCGGTGGTGAGAGGCGAGAAGATAGGGCGGAACGATCCATGTCCCTGCGGAAGCGGCAAAAAATACAAAAAGTGCTGTGGCCGCGCCGTTTGAGCGCACCACAGCCAAATAAAAAATCTTTGAGAAAGGGGATGATAGAGTGGTTGAGCTTGAAAACGCAAGATTTGAGCTGAAAGCGATAAAGGATACGTTTGCTAGAATAGGTGATTCACTTTGACATATCGGGCTGCGAGCACAGGATAAAAGAGCTGGAGCAGTCCATGAATGACCCTGAGTTTTGGAACGATCTGGAGCGCTCTCAAAAAGTAAATCGCGAGATAAAGGCTTTAAAAAATAAGGTTGAAAGGTTCAAAAAGCTCTGGTCCAAAATCGAGGACCTGGAGGTTCTCATAGAGCTGGCGCTGGAGGAACAGGACTATTCGGTAACGGATGAAGTGAGCAGCAGTCTCCGTCAGTTAGATAAAGAGGTTAATGCTTTTAATATGGAGACGCTGCTCAGCGGGCCTTATGACCGAAACAACGCCATCGTATCTCTCCACGCGGGAGCGGGCGGCACCGAAGCCATGGACTGGGTGGCTATGCTGTTCCGCATGTACACCCGGTGGTGCGAGGACAAGGGATACGAGGTCAAGGTTTTGGATATGCTGCCGGGAGAAGAGGCCGGTATAAAGAGCGTCACTTTCCATGTTATTGGCCCCAATGCCTACGGCTATTTAAGGTGCGAGAGGGGAGTGCACCGCCTGGTGAGGATCTCGCCATTTGACGCTTCGGGGCGGCGGCATACTTCCTTTGCATCGGTGGATGTAATGCCGGAACTTGAGGATGACACCGAGATAGAGATTCGTCCTGAGGATCTGCGCATAGACACCTACAGGGCCAGTGGAGCAGGTGGCCAGCACGTCAATAAGACCGAGTCGGCGGTGCGCATAACCCACATCCCAACGGGGATTGTGGTGCAGTGCCAGAACGAGCGCTCGCAGATTCAAAACCGCGAGACGGCCATGAAGATGCTGAAAGCACGGCTGCTGGAGCTTAAGGAAAGGGAACAGGAGGAAAAGCTCAGGCAGCTTAAGGGCGAGGTGAAGAAGATAGAGTGGGGGAGCCAGATAAGGTCGTATGTATTTCACCCGTATAACCTGGTAAAGGACCACCGTACAGGGGTTGAGACCGGCAACATTCAGGCGGTCATGGACGGAGAGCTTGACCAGTTTATAAACGCCTATTTGCTGGCCAATGCCTCTTGAAGCTGCTGGCCATCCCCTGTTTATTTTTTTATCTGCTCAGATAGTATTGGTTGTGATATATGGTGTCATTATAATGTATAGTACTCGTTTCGATCATTAATGTATAGTGCTCGAATCTATATAGTGTTCGCTCAAATGTGTAATGTACTCGCGATGTGCAGTGTTCATCGAGATGTTTTTTATATTTACGTTGGAGCTAAAATGGGCTAACGAATACGGGAAGTAGCTAATAACTTATTAAATAGCCAATAGCGCACGGCAAATGACGTACGACTGAACTGTGTGGGGAAAGGAGCATAAAAAGATGAACAATTTTTAGCATTAAAAAGCAGGAAAATGTGTCGAAAGTGTAGAAAATATCACGAAGAAAGCGATTTTGGTAAGAAGGGTTGACAGAAAAGGAAAAGGGGGATGCTGTATGGATGAGATGCAGTTTGTGGTGTTCAGGCTGGGAAATGAGATGTATGGCGCACAAATACACAACATACAGGAGATCATTTTGCCGGTGAAGCCAACGAAAGTCCCCAACAATCCCGACTTCATTGAGGGCGTAATCGACTACCGCCAGGAGGTTGTGCCTGTGCTGGACCTTAAGAAGAGGTTCAGGCTGGGGCAATCCGATTACGGCCGTGAGGCACGGTTTATCGTAGCAGAGGTGGGCAAAAAGAAGGTGGCCTTTATAGTGGATGAGGTCACAGAGGTTTTAAGGGTTGACTCTTCCAGGATAAGCGACCCCCCTGAGATGACCAGGATAAACAAGGATTATATAACTGGCGTGGCTAGGCTGGACAGCGGCCTGGTCATACTCCTTGACCTCTCAAAAGTGCTCGCGGTTACCGAGCAGGAAGTACTGGAAGCCCTGTAATTTAGCTGTTTTACTGGGAAGTCGAACGTGAAATTACATTTGACTCATATTGAGTGGTTGGAAATGACGGCTTAATGCCCGAAAATATTTTTGTATACGCAAAGGCAATTCATCTCTATCCGTGTTAAGATAGAGATTGAATTGCCTTTGTACTTTGTAATTAATAAAACTTTTTATCTCATGGTCTGCCTGTGGTGTTCGTGCATCAGGTAGGGGATTCTCATGGCGTGTTGCGCTTCTGATGTTCTGGTCATGAAGAACAGGTCACGGAGATAGGCAGTATGGGCTTTGAGGTACTGTTCTCCGTATTTTTTGTAATCGTTGGTTTCGGCCAGTATCCTTTGCTGCAATGCCTCCATGAAATCGTCAGGGACTTTAGGGTCTTCAATCTTTGGAGGTTGATACCTTCTTCCGGTCAGCATAAAATAGGCGTTCATGAAGTCTTGGGCATGCATCTTTTCGTCTTTGCTGAATTCCATAAGTAGATCCTTTGCTCTCTGGGTGGGCGCTTTTTGTGCCAGCAGTTCATAATACCTGCTGTCTGTAAGCTCGTCTTTGATGTATTCTTCCAGGCTTCTTATAAGGCCCGGCGAGACAGGGTAGCAGTAAGGGTCCATTTCCGGACTATAGGGATCCCAGCAGCCACAGTGTTCATTATCCATGTAGTCATATCTGCCGTGGTTGCCGTAACTGTGGTAGTAGTCATTATAGTAGTCGTTATAGTAATCATCGTAGTAGTTGTAGTCTTCATGATGATTTGCGCCGTTATAGCTGTACACCTTGTTCACCTCCAGAAATCGTTGGTTTTATCTTTTAACATTAACATTGTATGAAATGTGCTGAAAGAAGGTTCTTGAGAGGAGCAAATTTTTTGCATTGAAATGGTTTTAAATGGCAAATGTGTGGAAATGAGTAAACATTTAAAATAATTCAATATGCAATAACACAGGGAGATAAAAAGATGAAAGCCTTCAACACTTCCCCAAATAGTAATAGACAATCTTTTTTGAGGATTTTATTTAGGTTTCAGTATGCTTATAATTAGATAAAATAAATCTGTTTGCGCTCCAGAGGGCGCCACAAATGTGTAGGGCAAGGGGGAAGTGATTGAATTGGAAAGCGAAGCCTCATCATACAGGGTTGGCCTGGCCTTTAATTTGAAAAAAGGCATCCAGAGCAGCGTGGAGGACATTGAAGCGGAATATGACAGCATAGATACGGTAATGGCTATCAAAAATGCTCTGGAGTCGATTGGCTGCCGGGTGGAACTGCTGGAGGCCGACCACAGTTTTTTGGATAAGCTCAAGCAGGCCCATGTGGACATCGTGTTTAACATTGCCGAAGGGTTGGGAGGACGGGGAAGGGAGGCACACATTCCTGCCATTCTCAGCTTCCTGGGGATACCTTTCACAGGATCTGACGAAACCACCCTGTGCATAGCACTTGATAAGGCACTCACCAAAAGGCTGCTCACTTCTTTTAGAATTTTAACACCCAAGCATCAGCTCATATCCCATGAAGGCGAAAGGATAAGGCGTGATTTGAGGTTCCCACTCATCGTCAAGCCCAATGCTGAGGGGTCCAGCAAAGGAATATCCAGTATGGCTGTAGTTGACAATATGGAGCAGCTCAAATCTTTGCTTGAGAGAAACTTCCGACTGTACGGTCAGCCCATGCTTGTAGAAGCGTTTATTGCTGGCAGGGAATTTATAAGGAAAGAATTTATGCCATTTTCAGCGACTTTTTGGGGTGTTTTTTCGAGTATGAAAAAACCGCTCAAGTCTAAGGCTTGAGCGGTTTTCACTTGGTCTGGGTGAGAGGATTTGAACCTCCGACCTCTTGAACCCCATTCAAGCGCGCTACCAAGCTGCGCCACACCCAGATCTTCATTTCGAGCACTATAAATAATACTACAAATTCTCCAAAAATGCAAGCCCCAATTTTGAATCTCAGCCATGAGGAGTAAATTTTTTAACAATACCATATAATAACATTTTACCTTAATTTTCTATGTTAAATATTTCCAGTATATTTCTCTCTCTTTTACGCCAAAAAGACCGGCTAAGGTTCATCCT